>Ga0187877_1000179_pt1 | contig 86677 bp, 85 predicted proteins | sample June2016WEW_17_1_3_FD_132430 | JGI IMG/M metagenome (GOLD analysis project Ga0187877, IMG submission 132430) | Peatland microbial communities from SPRUCE experiment site at the Marcell Experimental Forest, Minnesota, USA - June2016WEW_17_100 | ecosystem: Environmental > Terrestrial > Soil >...
CCTCCTTGGGATGTGTGCACCCACTGGGTGAACACAAGCAAACACGATGCCATCGCCCCTCACCCCTCGGTACGCAGGCCGGATTGCGATCCGCCCGGAAAATCTTAGCCAGAGATTAGGGAAGGCCCCATCCTCTTGACAAGGCCCAGGGCCTCCTCTATAGTCGGGTGACACTGGCACTCTCCGTGTGAGAGTGCCAGGCCGCCGAGGTGCATCGAATGCTGAATGCCAGGCACCAAGGTGTGCTTCGAGCCATCGTGCTGGATTACATCCGGACGGCAGAGCCGGTGGGGTCCCGCACCATCTCCCGCAGGTACGGCTTCTCGCTGAGCCCGGCGACCATTCGCACCACCATGGCCGACCTGGAGGAGTTGGGATACCTGGCCCAACCGCACACCTCCGCCGGGCGAGTCCCGACGGACAGGGGGTATCGCTTCTATGTGGATGCGTTGATGGACCGCCCCCAGTTGAGCCGGGCCGAAGTCCAGCGGATCGAGCGGCACGTGGGTCCGTCCATGGGCGAGGTGGAAGAGTTGCTGCGGGAGGCCGGGAAGCTTCTGTCGGCCCTGTCTCCGTACGTGGCGGTGGTCCTGGCCCCCCGCTTCCAGGAAAGCCAGTTCCGGCGGGTGGAGTTCGTTCCGCTCGCCCGCGATCAGGTCCTGGTCATCCTGCTGGCGGACGCGGGCCTCATCCACCACAAGGTTGTGGCCGTGGATGAGGCGATGACGCAGGATGAACTCGACCGGATCGCCCGGTATCTCACCGATCTCCTGCAGGGGCACAGCCTGCACGAGGTGCGGGACCTCTTGCTGATCCAGATGGCCGAGGAGAAGGCGCAGTACGACCGGATGCTGGCGCGGGCCCTCCGCTTCGGGGCCAGGGCCCTGGAGGCCGAGCCGGAGGGCGACGTGTACGTGGCGGGCGCGGCCCACATCGCCGACCAGCCCGAGTTCGCCGACATCGACAAGATGAAGGCGCTGTTCGCGGCCTTCGAGGAGAAATCGGAGCTGGTGAAGATCCTGAACGAGTGCCTGACGGGCGAGGATTTCAAGATCTTCATCGGCAGTGAAATCCCGGTGCGGGAGATCCAAGGGCTGAGCGTGATCGCCGCCCCGTACCGCCGGGGCGACCGGCTGCTGGGCGTCCTCGGGGTCCTGGGCCCCACCCGGATGGACTACGGCCGGGCAGTGGCCCTGGTGGAGACGACGGCAAGGCTCTTGAGTCGCGCCCTCACGAAGCGGGCCGAATAGCCGGGGACCGATCCTCGCCGAGCGGGAGGGCCCGACGGGTCCTCCCGTTCTGTCTGTTTGGAGCCATGGAACAGAAACACGCAGACACGCTGACCCCTTCCGACGCTGTCGCCGCCGCGCCGCCCGCCGAGGCTGTCCCACCGACTGAGGGCGCCGCCGGATCTCCCGCGGCCCTCCACGAGGCCCTATCCGCCAAGGCGCAGGAGGTGGACCGGCTGCAGGACCGCCTGCTGCGCCTCCAGGCGGAGTTCGAGAACTACAAGAGACGGATTTCCCGCGAGAAGGCGGAATTCCTGAAGTTCGCGCACGAGGGGCTGATCCTGGATTTCCTGCCTGTCCTGGATAATCTGGAGCGCGCTCTGGGTGCGGCGCGGGCCGAGGCCGGCTCAACGCCCCTCCTCGAAGGTATCGAGATGATCGCGCGCCTGTTCCGGTCCGTCCTGGAGAAGGCGGGCGTCAGGCCGATGGAGGCGCTGGGACAGCCATTTGACCCCGCCTATCACCAGGCGGTCGCCCAGGTGGAAACTTCCCAGGCGGACGCCGGTCTCGTGGTGGAAGAGATTCAAAAGGGATATCTCATCGAGGGCCGGGTGCTCCGCCCGGCCATGGTCAAGGTGTCTCGCGCCGTCTCCTCCGAACCGGGTGGCGGCGGGGGCGATGAGGGCGCCCGGGCGTGAGTGAGAAGCGCGACTATTACGAGGTCCTGGGGGTCGCCCGCGACGCCGGTCCCGAGGAAATCAAGAAGGCCTACCGCAAACTGGCCCACCAGTACCACCCTGACAAGAATCCTGGCGATCGATCTGCCGAGGAGCGCTTCAAGGAGATCGGCGAAGCCTACGAGGTCCTGGGCAACGCCGAGAAGCGGCAGGCCTACGACCGGTTCGGCGCGGCCGGGCCCGGTCGTGGTTTCGAGGGGTTCGGGGGATTCGAATCGGGGTTCGGCAGCATCTTCGACGACATCTTCGAGGGTTTCTTCACCGGACGGACAGGCCGGTACAGCCGGGGCGCCCAACGCGGAGCGGATCTGCGCTACAATCTGGATATCCGCTTCGAGGAAGCGGCCACCGGCGTTGAGAAAGAGATCATCATCCCGCGGCTGGACACCTGTCCCACCTGCCGCGGAACCGGGGCCAAGGCGGGATCCCAGCCGGTCTTGTGTCGGGCCTGCCGGGGCACGGGCCAGGTCCGGTACTCCCAAGGGTTCCTCACGGTCAGCCAGACCTGTGGCCAGTGCCGCGGCGAGGGCCGGGTCATCGAGCATCCCTGTCAGACCTGTCGGGGGCTGGGCCAGGTCAAGGCGGAACGGACCCTGACGGTGAAGATCCCGGCCGGCGTAGAGACGGGGACGAGACTCAAGCTGGCCGGCGAGGGGGAAGCGGGCGTGCGGGGTGGCCCGCCGGGAGACCTGTACGTCGTCATCGCCGTGCAGGAGCATCCTATCTTCACCCGCCACGGGGATGACCTGTACTGTGAGGTCCCGATCAGTTTTGCTCAGGCGGCCCTGGGGGCCCAGATGGAGATCCCCACGATCTCCGGGCGGGCGGTCCTCAGGATTCCGCCGGGAAGCCAGACCGGAGCAGAATTCCGAGTCAAGGGGAAGGGCCTGCCGAATGTCCGGGGATACGGCCGCGGCGATCTGGTGGCCCGCATCTTCGTGGAGGTGCCCACACACCTCACGGCGAAGCAGCGCGACCTGCTGGAGCAGTATGCCCGCCTGGAGAACGGCGCGGGCAGCCCCCTGGTCGAGGGATTCTGGGAAAAGGTGAAGGCGCTCTTCGACTGATCCCTCAATTTCAAATTCACAACGGACGACTGACAACCGGTCAACGAGGTTCGACCTGTCCGGTTGTTCCGCCAAGGGCGGATGCGTTCTCGGTTCTCCATTGGCCCGGCGCCGCGAGTGAGCGATTCGAGGATTCACCACCGGAGGTTTTTTGTTCCCGCCGAGCGCATTCGCGACGGCTGGGTGGAATTCGCCCCCGGTCAGGCCCATCAAGCAACGCATGTCCTCCGGCTCCGGCCGGGCGATCAGGTGTGGGTCTTCGATGGGACCGGCCGCGAACTCATCGCCTCGCTGGCGACGGCCACCCCGCGCAGGGCGACCGCCCGCATCCTCGGCGAGGCGCCGCGCCTGCCCCCCGCACGCCTCCGGATTGCCCTGGCCCAAGTCGTCCCGCGGGGACCGGCCATGGACTTCATCGTCGGCAAGGCGACGGAGCTGGGGGTGGCCCGCATCATCCCGCTGGAGGGCGAGCGCAGCGTGCGCCGCGCATCCGTCGCGCGGTCGTCGCGCTGGCTCCGGATCGTGCAGGAGGCCGCGGAACAGTGCGGGAGGCGGGACCTGCCCGAGGTTGCTCCCGCCTGCACCCTGGACGCATTCCTCCTGAGCCATCCCGGGCAGACACTCCTCCTGGCGTGTGACGCCGGCCGGGAGAGCCGGCCGCTGCTGGCCGCGTGCGCGCAACTGCGGGGCGGCTCCTCGCTCACGCTCCTGGTCGGGGGCGAGGGCGGCCTGAGCCCCGCCGAGGTAGGACGGCTCCGATCCCATGGCGCCCGCCTGGTCTCCCTGGGCCCCCGGATCCTCCGGGCCGAGACCGCGGCCCTGGCGGCTCTGGCGATCGTTCAGGCGGCGTTGGGCGACTGGGAGTTCGTCGGCGTGAGCGATTCCGACCGAGGCTCCCCATCATGAGATCGGGGCCTGGCGGCTCGCATGGCAGCCCCCGACCCTCCGGTGAGGAAGTCCCCGCCGGTCAACGCGCGACGAAAGGATGACGCAGGAAGAGGGGTGTCCAGATGTCACGAGATCTCTCCGCGCCTACGGCGGAGCGCCCTGCGGCCAGTATCCTGATCGTGGATGACGAGGAGGCGCTTCAGACCTCGCTCGTCACGGCGTTCGCCCTGGAGGGCTACCGGGCCGCGGGGGCGGGATCGGGCCGAGAGGCGTTGCAGCGCCTGCAGCAGACCTCCTATGATGCGCTCCTCGTGGACCTGAGGATGCCGGACATCGACGGCATCCAGTTGATGGAGCGGGTGCGGGAGAGCGCCCCCGATACTCTGTTCATCCTCATGACCGGAGGCGCGACCGTGGAGACCGCGGTGCGCGCCCTTAAAGGGGGCGCGTACGACTACATCCTCAAACCCTTCACCCTGGCCGAGATCTTTCACATCGTGAAGCGCGGCCTGGAGCAGCAGCGGCTCAGGCTGGAGAACGTTCAACTCTACGAGTTGAACCGCCGCCTTCGGGAGCTTGACCAGATCAAGTCGAACCTCCTGTCGGCCATCACCCACGAGTTTCGCACGCCCCTCACCGTCATGAGCGGATGGCTGGACCTTCTGCTGGGGGACCACTTCGGTCAACTCTCGGGCAAGCAGCGGGAAAGCCTGGCGGTCGTCCGCATGGGCACCGTCCGCCTGGGACGACTGATCTCCAATCTGCTGGTCTTCGTGGAATCCGACCGGAGCCAGCTCGCCGGGAAGCGCCTCCCCCTGAGCCTCGGAGACTTGCTCCGGGACATTCTGACCGAGCTGTCGCCGGAGTGCGAGGAGCGGCAGGTGTCCGCTCGCGTGGAGAGCCCCCCCGAGCTGCCCTCGCTTCTGGGGGACGGGGAGCACCTGCGCGTCCTCTTCTTCAACCTGGTGGAGAACGCCATCAAGTTCAACGAACCGGGCGGGGAGGTCGTGATCCGGGCCAGGCTGGACGAGTCGTCGTTCCTGGTGAGCGTCACCAATGCCCGAGGCGAGATTCCGGCGGAACGCATCCCGCGCCTCTTGGAGCCGTTCACGCAGGGAGACATGAGCGCGAGCCGGGCCGCCTCCGGCCTGGGCCTGGGCCTGGCTGTCGCCCGGTTGATCGCAGACGCCCACGGAGGTCAGATGGCGATCGAGAGCGGGCAGGGCAGAGGCACCAGGGTGCACGTCCGCCTCCCGCTGACGCGGTAAGCGGCAACTCCAAATGGGAAACTGATCCGCCTGCGGCGGAACAACCGCTCACTAATCGAAATTGGTCCGTTGTCAGTTGTCCGTTGTCGGTTTTACATTGGCAAGGGGCCTTCATGGCGAACGGTCCGCGCTTGGTCTTGGTCGACGGCAGCTCCTCCCTGTATCGCGCCTTTTTCGCGCTGCCGCCCCTCAGCAACTCGAAGGGCACGCCCACGCACGCGATCCTGGGGTTCACCACCATGCTCCTGAAGTTGCTCCGCGAGGAGGAGCCGGATGCCGTTGCCGTGGCCTTCGATGGGCCGGGCCCGACGGCCCGCCACCACGAGTTCCCGGAATACAAGGCCCAGCGTCCCGAGATGCCGGAGGCCATGGCGCGACAGATCCCCTACGTGCATCTGGTGCTTGCGGCGATGCGTGTCCCGGTCCTCATGATGCCTGCCGAGGAAGCAGATGACGTCCTCGGGAGCGTGGCGATGCGTGCCGCCGCCGAGGCATACCGGGTTACCCTGGTTTCAGGGGACAAGGACCTGTTCCAGTTGGTTGGGGAGCGGATCGTCGTCCGCGACACGATGAAGGAGCGGACCTGGGGCCCGGCCGAGGTGCAAGAGCGGTACGGGATCTCCCCCGGGCAGTTCCCGGACCTCCTGGCCCTCATGGGAGACAGCATCGACAACATCCCGGGCGTTCCGGGGGTGGGGGAGAAAACGGCCAGGGATCTCCTGCAACACTTCGGGACGCTCGAGGCGGTGCTTGAGCGGAGGGCCGAGGTGGCGAGGCCGAAGGTGCGAGAGGCGCTGCTGGCGCACGCGGAGCAGGCCCGACTGAGCAAGCGGCTGGCCACGATCCGGAGAGACTTGCCCATCCCATGGGTCGTGGCGGACCTGACCCGGAAGGCGCCGGACATCACGGCCCTGCTGGAGCTGTTTCGGGAGCTGGAGTTCTCGCGGCTGGTGCAGCAATTCAGCCAGCCAACTCTGTCGTGAGGACGGTTCGGAGGATGGTCACGAGACGATCACGAGGGGAATGGCCGTGCTGGTGGTCGGCCTGACCGGCGGAATCGCCACGGGCAAATCCACCGTGGCGGCGATGTTTGCGGCGCGCGGGGCGGCCATCGTGGACGCCGACCGCATCGCCCACGCCCTCCAGGAGCCGGGCCAGCGCTGCCACCGGCAAATCGTGGAAGCCTTCGGGTCCGGGGTCCTGGACGAGGCGGGTCGCATTGATCGCGGCCGGGTCGGCGCCCGGGTGTTCGCCGATGCGTCAGCCCGACGGCGCCTGGAGGCCATCATGCACCCGGCGATCCGCGAGGCGTGCGAGGATGAGATCCGCGCGGCCGAGGCGGCCGGCCGGAAGATCTGCATCGTAGACGCCGCCCTGATCCTGGAGACCGGCCGGCGCGAGCGGTTTCACAAGATCGTGGTGGTCGCGGCCCCGGAGGACGTCCAGGTGGACCGCCTGGCTCGCTCCCGGGGGCTCACGCCGGCCGAGGCGCGGCAGCGGCTTTCCTCCCAGTGGCCAACGGCGGCCAAGGCCGCCCTGGCCGGCTTCGTGATCGACAACGGCGGGGACCTGGCCAGCACGGAGGAGCAGGTGGCTCGGGTCTATGCCGCCCTGGAGACTGCTTGGGTTGCGGGGGCAAAAAAAGCTTGACAAAGCCGGGGGCCACCCCTAGAGTACGCCCAACTTCGAGAATTCCTCACATTTGCCCGCTGAAGGTATCCACCCTCGAGAGTTCGAAGGTCACGATTGCCCGCAGCGTTATCGGGCCCGACAGGTGAGTTTGCCGCCATCCAGGTGTAACACAGTGCGTTGCCTCCCCGTGTAACTTCTATCTTGCTCCGTGTGCGGGGCGCCAGTCCGAGCTCGTCAAGGGTTTGAGGAATTGTGATGTCACCCAGCGCTGCAGAGCGCCCCACCCGGATGGTCCGGGAGCGGGAACCGTCAGAATCCGCCAAAGGAACCCCTATGAATCTCGCCGAACTCAAAGAAAAAACCATTGCCGAGTTGACAGCCATCGCCCGATCGCTCAACGTGGTCGGGGCCAGCGGCCTCCGGAAGCAGGAGATGATCTTCAAGATCCTGGAGGCCCAGACGGAGAAGAACGGCCTGATCTTCGCCGAGGGCGTCCTGGAGATCCTCCCGGACGGCTTCGGGTTCCTCCGGGCCCCCGACTACAACTACCTGCCCGGGCCGGATGACATCTACGTCTCTCCGTCCCAGATCCGGCGCTTCGACCTCCGCACGGGGGACACGGTGTCGGGTCAGGTGCGGCCCCCCAAGGAGGGCGAGCGATACTTCGCCCTCCTCAAGGTCGAGGCCGTCAACTTCGAGAACCCCGAGCTTATCAAGGAAAAAATCCTCTTCGACAACCTGACCCCCCTCTTCCCCAACCAGCGGTTCCACCTGGAGACCACGGGGGACGAGATCTCCATGCGCATCATGGACCTCATCACCCCCCTGGGGAAGGGGCAGCGGGGCCTGATTGTGTCGCCGCCCCGCGCCGGGAAAACGGTCCTCTTGCAGAAGATCGCCAACAGTATCACGAAGAACCACCCCGAGGTCATCCTGATCGTCCTCCTGATCGACGAGCGGCCCGAGGAGGTCACGGACTTCCAGCGCTCCGTGAAGGCCGAGGTGGTGAGTTCGACCTTCGACGAGCCGGCCACGCGCCACGTCCAGGTGGCGGAGATGGTCATCGAGAAGGCGAAGCGGCTGACCGAGCACAAGCGGGACGTGGTCATCCTGCTGGACTCCATCACGCGCCTGGGGCGGGCCTACAACACGATCGTCCCGCCCAGCGGGAAGGTGCTGTCGGGCGGCGTGGACAGCAATGCCCTGCAGCGGCCCAAGCGGTTCTTCGGCGCCGCCCGCAACCTCGAGGAGGGGGGCAGCCTCACCATCATCGCCACGGCCCTGGTCGACACGGGCAGCCGCATGGACGACGTGATCTTCGAAGAGTTCAAGGGGACGGGCAACATGGAGCTGCTCCTGGATCGCCGCCTGGTGGACAAGCGGCTGTTCCCGGCCATCGACATCTTCCGCTCCGGCACGCGGCGGGAGGAACTGCTCCTCAGCCCGACGGAGTTGAACAAGATGTGGATCCTGCGAAAGGTCCTGGGGACCATGGGGGTGGTCGAGGCCATGGAGCTGCTGCAGGAAAAGATCCGCGAGACCAAGAGCAACGAGGACTTCCTGCGAGCCATGAACCAGTAGGCGATCCCGCCCCTACAGGGGCGGGGCGATTTTTTGTTGTCGGTTCGGGCCAACTCGGCTAGGATACGGCGGTTTTCAGAAGGCCATGAGGCATTGAACCTGACGGAGGCCCCTCGATGAAGCCCACGATTCACCCCCAATACATGCCGGCGATCATCACCTGCGCCTGCGGCGAGGTGGTCCATACCCGGTCCACGGTGCCGGTCCAGAGGGTCGAGATTTGCTCCAAGTGCCACCCCCTGTTCACGGGCCGGCAGAAGCTGATCGACACTGAAGGTCGGGTGGAGCGGTTCCAGCGCAAGTACGGTCGCAAGCCTATCGCCGCCGCACCCACCGAGTCCGAGGCCTGATCCAGGCTGGGCCTCGAAGGGGTGACCCCGATGGTTCGGGAAACCGAGTCCTCGCCCACGCCGCCCCGGGGAGCGACGCTGTCCCCGGAGGACCGCCTGCGCTTCGCGCTCCTCGCTTCTCCCGCACACCCCCACCACCATCCGGCCGCCGACGGGCATCACCACTAGCCTGTCGCGAGCGGACCGGGTCCTCGTTTCCCCCGTCGCATCGCCGGCAATCGTCCTTCCCGAACGTGGCGTATCCCTTTCCGGCGTGCGACGTTCAGATCGACCGTGCGAAGAAGGTGATTCGATGTCTACATTGACCGACAGACTGGACGCCGTGGAAAACCGTCACCACGACGTCACCCTGCGGCTGTCAGATCCTGCAGTGCTGGCGGATCCGGCCGAGTACCAGCGGCTGGCCAGGCTGCATGCGGAACTGACCCCGGTCGTGGAAGAGTACCGCCGCCTCAAGAAGCTCCAGCGGGAGCTGGAGGACGCCCGGGGGTTGCTGCGGGAGACCATCGATCCCGAGATGCGGGCCCTGGCGGAAGCGGAAGTGGACTCGCTGGCGAAGAGGCGCGAGGCGCTGGAGGCCTCGCTCCAGCTCCTGCTCCTACCCAAGGATCCGGCGGATGAACGGAACATCATCCTGGAGATCCGGGCGGGGGCGGGCGGGGAGGAGGCGGCGCTGTTCGCGGCCGAGCTCCTCCGGATGTACACCCGCTACGCCGAAGGGCAGCGCTGGAAGATCGACATGATCTCCGGCAGCGTGACCGGCATCGGGGGCGTGAAGGAGGCCATTTTCACCGTGGAGGGGCGGGGCGCCTACAGCCGCCTCAAGTACGAGAGCGGGGTCCATCGCGTCCAGCGCGTCCCGGCCACCGAGGCCGGCGGACGCATCCACACCTCGACGATCACGGTGGCCGTGCTGCCCGAGGCCCGGGAGGTGGACATCCAGGTCAACCCCAACGACCTGCGCATCGACGTTTACCGCTCGACGGGTCCGGGGGGCCAGAGCGTGAATACCACGGACTCGGCCGTGCGCATCACCCACCTGCCCACGGGACTGGTGGTGACGTGCCAGGACGAGAAATCCCAGCTCAAGAACAAGGCGAAAGCTCTGAAGGTCCTGCGGGCCCGGCTGTACGATGCCGAGCTCCGGCGCCAGAAGGAGGCCATCGACCGGGACCGCCGGAACCAGGTGGGAAGCGGCGAGCGGGCGGAGAAGATCCGGACCTACAACTTCCCCCAGAACCGCGTCACGGATCACCGGATCGGCCTCACGCTGCACAACCTGGGCGCCATCCTGGAGGGCAACATCGACGAACTGATCCAGGCCCTGGCCGCCCATGATCGGGCCGAGCGCCTGAAGGCGTTGTCATGATCCGCATGCGCCTCCCGCACGTCTCGGGGACTCTCTTGGGGCAGCTGGCTCCTCTCCCCGCGCGCCTCTGTGCGAACGTGGAAGACTGCCTGCGGAGCGGCACGCTCCTGCTGGAGCAGGCGGGCATCGAGACCGCCGGGCTGGACGCCGAGTGCCTTTTGGCGCACGTCCTGGGCTTCCCCCGCTGGCGGCTCGTGACCGAGCGCCGGCGACGCCTCACGCCCGACGAGTTCGGACGGTACCTCACGCTTCTCCAGCGGCGCGAGCGACGGGAGCCGCTGGCGTACCTCGTTGGGACGCGGGAATTCTGGTCGCTGGCGCTTCTGGTGTCGCCCGACGTCCTGGTCCCCCGACCGGAGACCGAGACGCTGGTCGAGGCGGCGCTGTGGCTCCTCCGGCGAGGGCACCGGGGGGACGGGGATGGATCTCCCGGCCCCAGCCGTCCGATCCTGATCGACCTGTGCACCGGGTCCGGCGCCGTCGCCATCGCGCTGGCGCGCGAGCTGCCCGGCGCGACCGTGGTCGCCACGGATGTCTCGCGACGGGTGCTCCGGATCGCCCGGTCGAACGCGGAGGCGCACGGGGTGGCCGATCGCATCACCTTCCTGCGGGGCAACCTTTGGCGCGCCCTGGATGGCCGGGACCTGGGGGGGCAGGCGGACGTTGTCGTCAGCAATCCGCCCTACATCCCCTCGGACGTCATTCCCACGCTGATGCCCGAAGTCCAGTGGGAGCCGCGACAGGCGCTGGACGGAGGGCCGGACGGCCTCCAGTTTCACCGGGCCATCGTCAGCGGGGCTCCGCAGCGCCTGCGACCGGGAGGATTCGTCCTCCTGGAGGTCGGCGCGGACCAGGCGGAATCCGTGGCCCGCCTCTTGGAGGGTTCACACCGGTTCGCAGATATTCGCGTCCTCAAGGATCTGGGGGGCACGGATCGCGTCGTCGTCGCGAGACGACTCGCCAACTGAGAATGGAAATCTGACACCCGACAAGCGGACCCTGCTCCGTTGCTCCGGTTCCCCGATTCGCCGTCTCCCCGGGGTCGGCCTGACTGGCGAGAGGGAGTCGAGACGTGGACCAGCTGGTGATTCGAGGCGGCAAGGCGCTCTCGGGGGAGGTCCGCGTGAGCGGGGCGAAGAACGCCGCCCTGCCTCTGATGGCGGCGGCCCTGCTCAGCGAAGAGCCCGTGCAGCTCCTGAACGCCCCGCGCCTGGTGGACGTGCGAACGATCGCCAGGCTGCTGCGATTCATGGGGGTGGAGGTCCAGGGGGACGGCACGCCCAGCGTCCGGCTGCGCGCGCACGAGCTCACCCGCCCCGAGGCCCCCTATGACCTGGTGAGGACGATGCGGGCCTCCGTCCTGGTCCTGGGGCCGCTGGCCGCGCGGTTCGGGCGGGCGCGCGTGTCGCTGCCCGGGGGGTGTGCCATCGGCCCCCGGCCGATCAACCTGCACCTGATGGGGCTAGAGAAGCTCGGGGCGACGATTCGCCTCGACCAAGGATACGTGGCGGTGGAGGCGCGGCATCTCAAGGGGGCGCGGATCGCCTTCGATCTCCAAACGGTCACTGGCACCGAGAACCTCATGATGGCGGCCGCGCTCGCCGACGGGACCACGATTCTTGAGAACGCCGCCTGCGAGCCGGAGGTGGAAGACCTGGCCCGGCTGCTGAATGGTATGGGCGCCAGCGTGGAGGGGGCCGGAACGGTCACCGTCACCATCCATGGCGTGCCCGCGCTCCACGGCACGTCGCACCGGATCATCCCGGACCGGATCGAGGCCGGGACCTTTGCCGTGGCCGCGGCCATCACGGGCGGCGACGTCACGCTCCGCGAGTGTCAGCCCGGCCACCTGGAGGCGGTCATCGCCAAGCTGGAGGAGGCGGGGGCGCGCATTCAGTCGGGTCCGGACACCCTCCGGGTCACGGGGGTCGGGCGGTCGCGGGCGGTCAACGTGCGCACCCACCCCTTCCCCGGATTCGCCACGGACATGCAGGCCCAGATCATGGCCCTCATGACGATCGCCGAGGGACGCAGCGTCATCACCGAGGCGGTGTTCGAGAACCGGTTCATGCACGTAAACGAGCTGCTGCGCCTCGGCGCCGACATCACCATCGCGGGAAACACGGCCGTCGTGCAAGGGGTGCCGAACCTCCTGGGCGCCCCGGTGATGGCCACGGATCTCCGGGCCAGCGCCTCGCTGGTCCTGGCGGGACTGGCGGCCCAGGGGAGGACGGTGGTCTCCCGCATCTATCACCTGGATCGGGGCTACGAGGCCATCGAGCGCAAGCTGACGGCGCTGGGCGCCGACATCGAACGGGTCAAGGCCTAATCCGGGGTAATGACCAAATTCCCCGCCTCGGCGGAGCCAATGACCAAACAGGGTTGCACTTTCTGTGGCGCCGAGCGACATTGCGAGGTAGGATCGCGATGCCATTGGTCATTGGCCATTTCAGCCGGAGAATTCACATCACCTTCGTGAGTTGTCCGGGCTAACGCTCATACGGAGCCCACAGAGAGAAGGCCCATATGGCGGATGATCTGATCGCGATCGCGCTCCCGAAGGGACGGCTCTTCCGCGACGCGGTGAGGCTGTTCCAGGAATGGGGCGCCACGGGCGTCGCGGCCCTCAAGGACTCGCGACACCTGACGGTCGAGGATCCAGCGCACGGCCTCCGGTTCCTGGCGCTCAAGGCCGTGGACATCCCCACGTACGTCGAGCACGGGGCCGCCGACATGGGGGTCGTGGGCAAGGACCTGCTCTTGGAGCAGGGGCGGGACGTGTACGAGCCGCTGGATCTCGGCTTCGGGGCGTGCCGGCTGGCGGTGGCCGAACCGGCCGCCCTCCGGCTCCGCGACGACCCGCGCGCCTGGACCTGCCTGCGCGTGGCCACCAAGTATCCGCGGCTGACGGAACGGCACTTCAGCCAGAAGGGCGTCCAGGTGGAGATTGTCCACCTGTCCGGCTCCATCGAGCTAGCCCCGATCATGGGCCTGGCCGAGCGGATCGTGGACCTGGTGGCTACGGGCCGGACTCTCAAGGAGAACGGCCTGGTCGAGGTGGAGGAGATTCTGAAGGCGTCGGCGCGTCTCATCGTCAACCGGGCGAGCCTGAAGACCAGGCACCGGGCCATCCAGGCGGTGATCGAGGGGTTGCGCATGCGCGTGACTGCCGTGCAGGGGGGACTCCGATGAAGAGGCTGAAGGCGGGGACCCCCGAGGCTGCGGCCTTCCTGGGGGCGCTTCGCGAGCGGGCCCGGTCGCCCGCCCCGGAGACGGAGGACGCCGTCCGGGCCATCCTGGAGGACGTTCGGCGGCGGGGGGACGCGGCTCTCTGTGAGTACGCGGAGAAGTTCGACGGGGTCCGCCTGGATGCGAGCACGCTACGGGTCCGCGAGGCGGAGTTGGAGTCCGCCCTGGAATCGCTGGATCCGGCCGTCTCGGCCGCCCTGGCGCTGGCGGCCGAGCGCATCGAAGCCTTTCACCGGCACCAGCGCCGGGAGTCCTGGTTCTACCAGTCGGAGGGGATCGGTCTCCTGGGGCAGCTCGTGCGTCCGCTGTCGCGCGTGGGGCTGTACGTGCCGGGCGGATCGGCGGCCTATCCGTCCACGGTGCTGATGAACGCCATCCCCGCTCGCGTGGCGGGCGTGGAGGAACTGGTCATCTGCACGCCGACGAGGCAGGACCGGGCCGTCCCCGCGGCGGTCCTGGCCGCAGCGCGTTTGGCGGGGGTGCGAGAGGTCTATCGGGTCGGCGGGGCGCAGGCCATCGCGGCTCTGGCCTACGGCACGGAGAGCCTTCGCCCGGTGGACAAGATTGTGGGCCCCGGCAACGTCTACGTGGCGACGGCCAAGCGCCTCGTCTTCGGCGCGGTCGGCGTGGACATGGTGGCGGGTCCCAGCGAAATTCTGGTCGTGGCGGACGGGACGGCGCCGGCGGGCTGGATCGCGGCCGACCTCTTGGCGCAGGCAGAGCATGACGCCCTGGCCTCAGCCATCTGCGTGACGCCGTCCCTCGATCTGGCCGTGACGGTACAGGCGGAGGTGGAGAGACAGCTCCCGGCCCTCCCCCGCGGCAGCCTGGCGCGCCGCGCCCTGGACGCCTTCGGGGCGGTGATCGTCGTCGCGGACCTCGGGGAGGCGATGGACTTGGCCAACCGCGTCGCGCCGGAGCATCTGGAGCTTCTGGTGGCCGACCCCTGGGCCCTGGTTCCGCAGGTGCGAAGCGCCGGCGCAGTTTTCCTGGGGGCCCACACGCCCGAGGTGGCCGGGGACTACCTGGCGGGACCGAATCACGTGCTCCCCACGGCGGGCACGGCGCGCTGGGCCTCCCCGCTCTCAGTGGAGGATTTCCAGAGGCGCTGCTCGCTCCTTTCCCTCACGCCGGAGGCGCTCCGCCGCTGGCGCGAGCCGATCACGCGCCTGGCGCGCCTGGAGGGACTGGACGCTCACGCCCGCTCCCTCACCATACGGACGGATGCGCCATGAGCTTCGATCTTTCCGCGGTCATCCGGTCCGAGGTGGCGGCTCTCCGCGCCTACCATGTCGACATGCCTCCCGGCGGGATCCATGCGAAGCTGGACGCCAACGAGAGTCCGTTCGCCCTGGGCGACTCCATGCGCGACGAGCTGGCGGCCGAGATGGCGAAGGCCCTGGCAGATGTCGAGCTCCACCGCTATCCCGATCCCGAGGCGCGGGAGCTTCGGCGGCTCCTGGCCCGCGATCTCGGCGTGGCGCCGGAGCAGGTCCTGGCGAGCAACGGCTCCGATGAGGCCATCCAACTCCTCGCGATCGCCGTGGGCGCGCCCGGCGGTGCCGTGGCCGCGCCCATCCCGACGTTCGTGATGTACGAGCTGACGGCCAGGGCGCTGGGCCTCAACTTCGTGGGCGTCCCGCTCTCCGAGCAGTTCGACCTGGATGTCGGCCGATTCTGCGAGGTCCTGCGGGCAAAGCGGCCGCGTCTCGTCTTCCTGGCCTGGCCGAACAACCCCACGGGACGTCTGTACGACCCCGCGGCGGTCGAGGAGATCGTCCGCGTCGGCTGCCGCGACGGGGCGAACGCTCTGGTGGTGGTGGATGAGGCCTACTTCCACTATGCGGGACAGACCTTCTTTCCCAGGCTGGGGCAGTATCCCAACCTGGTGATCCTCCGGACGCTGTCGAAGGTCGGCCTGGCCGGGATCCGGCTGGGGATCCTGGTGGCCGACGCCGCCGTGGTCGAGGAGATCAACAAGGTTCGCCTCCCCTACAACGTGAACGCCCTCAGCCAGGCGGCCGCGCGCGTGGTCCTCCGGCACCCCGAGGTGGTGAGCGGCCATGCGGCGGCTATCGTCCGGGAGCGCGACCGCGTCCTGGCCGGGCTGCGGGAGATTCCGGGCGTGACGACGTATCCCAGCCAGGCGAACTTCTTCCTGATGCGGACGGCGCGGTCGAGCGATGACGCCTTCCGGGGCCTGCTGGAGCGAGGCATCCTGGTGCGGAATTTCTCCCACGCCCCCTCTCTCGCCAACTGCCTCCGCGTCACCGTCGGGACGCCCGAGGAAAACGACGCGTTCCTCGCCGCCCTGCCCGACGTCCTCAGCCATGGGAGGTGACATGGGTCGCCGCGTGGTCATCCAGCGCACAACGTCCGAAACCGGCATCCAGGTGACCCTGGACCTTGACGGGACCGGAGAGCACCGCGTCGAGACCGGGATCCCCTTCCTCAACCACATGCTGGCTCAGGTGGCCAGACACGGGCGCTTCGATCTTACCGTGGAGGCCGCCGGCGATCTCTCCGTGGACCTCCACCACACGGTCGAGGACATCGGGATCGTCCTGGGGGACGCGGTCTCGCAGGCCCTGGGCGAGAAGGCGGGGATCGTCCGGTATGGCGCGGCGCGGGTGCCCATGGACGAGGCGCTGGCCTCGGCCGTGATCGATTTGTCCGGTCGCCCCTTCCTCGTGTTCCAGGCCCCCCAACTCAGAGGGCGGATCGGGGATTTCGAGGCCGACCTGGTGCGGGAGTTCTTCCAAGGGTTGACGAATCACCTGCGGGCCAACGTCCACATCCACGTGGAGTACGGGCAGAACCTCCACCACATGGCCGAGGCGGTCTTCAAGGCGGCCGGTCGGGCGCTCCACCAGGCGACCACGGTCGACCCGCGCCTTCCGGGGATCGTCCCGTCCACCAAGGGAAGCCTCTGATGCGCCGAGGGTTGAACGGCCGGCGGGCTTGAGATGATCGCCATCATCGACTCGGGGATCGCCAATCTGCGGAGCGTGCAGAAGGGCTTCGAGCGGGTGGGGCACGAGGCCAGGATCGCCGAGGACCCGCGGCTCCTCTCCGAGGCGGCGGGGATCGTGCTGCCGGGCGTAGGGGCCTTCGCCGACGGCATCGCTAAGCTGTCGCGCCACGGATTCATCGAGCCGCTGCGGCGCGCCATCGAACAGGGGAAGCCGGTCTTGGGGATCTGCCTGGGGCTCCACTTTCTGTTCTCGGAGAGCGAGGAGTTCGGCCTGCACAAGGGGATGGATCTCATTCCCGGCCGGGTGCGGCGATTCGCCGGCGATATGCCCGTTCCCGCAACCCCGGGCACCCAGCAGCTGGGTCCCCGGCTGAAGGTCCCCCACATGGGCTGGAATTGCGTCCGAGTGGTGCGGCCGGCGCCCATCCTGGCGGGCCTGCCCGAGGAACCTTTCTTCTACTTCGTTCATTCCTACTATGTGGAGCCGGCGGATTCGAGCGTCACGGCGGGGATCACCGAATACGGCGGCTGGTTCACCTCGGTGATCTGGCGCGACAATCTCTTTGCGACGCAGTTCCATCCGGAGAAGAGCCAGGCCGTCGGCCTTCAGCTCTTGAAGAGCTTCGCCGCCCTGACCCGTTGACGCCATGGAGATCATCCCGGCCATCGACCTCAAGGGCGGACGGGTGGTCCGCTTGATCCAGGGCGACCCCGCGCGGGAGACGGGATACAGCCACGATCCGGCGGCCGTGGCCCGGGAATGGGAGCGACGGGGAGCGCGGCGCTTGCACCTCGTGGATCTCGACGGCGCCTTCGCCGGATCCTTAGCCAATCACGAGGCGCTCCGGCGCATCTTCCGGGCGATCACGGTGCCGGCGCAGCTCGGCGGCGGGCTGCGCAGCCTGGACGCGATCCGCGCGGCGCTGGACCTGGGGGCGGCCGTCGCCATCGTAGGCACCGCGGCGATCCGGGACCCGGCCTTCCTGGAGGCCGCCTGCGCGGCCTTCCCCGGGCGGGTGGCCCTCGGCCTGGACGCGCGAGCCGGGATGCTGGTGGCCTCCGGCTGGACCGAGGTGACGGAAGTCCGGGCGACCGAGTTCGCCCGCCGGGCGAGCGACCTCTCCCTGGCGGCGATCATCTACACGGACATCCGGCGGGATGGGATGCTGGAAGGCCCCGATCTGGAGGGACTCTCCAATGTGGCCTCGGCGACGCGGATTCCGGTGATCGCCTCCGGCGGCGTGTCGTCGATCCGGGACATCCAGGCCCTGAGAGCCCTGGCGCCCCCCGGCGTGGCGGCTGCGATCATCGGCAAGGCGCTCTACGACGGCCGCCTCACGCTGGAGGCAGCCCTTCATGCGGCGGCGCGGACGGAATGCTGACCAAACGGATCATTCCCTGCCTGGACGTCAAGGAAGGCCGGGTCGTCAAGGGGACACGGTTCGTCGACTTGCGCGACGCGGGAGACCCGGTCGAGGTGGCCGCCCTCTACGATCGGGAGGGGGCGGACGAGCTGGTCTTCCTGGACATCACGGCCTCGCACGAGCGGCGCCGCATCATGATCGATGTGGTCGCGCGGACGGCCGAGCAGGCTTTCATGCCCTTGACGGTGGGAGGGGGCATCCGGTACCTGGAAGACATCCGGGAGTTGCTCCAGGCCGGCGCCGACAAGGTGTCGCTGAACACGGCCGCGGTGCAGGATCCCGAGCTGGTGCGGCGCTCGGCCGAACGGTTCGGAAGCCAGTGCATCGTCCTGGCCATCGACGCCAAACGCAGCGCCGAGCAGGACGGCTCACGTTTCACGCCTCACGTTTCACGCCCCTCGTGGGAGGTGTTCATCCACGGCGGCCGAACTCCCACGGGGAAGGACGCGGTTAGCTGGGCGATCGACGGGGAGAGGCTGGGGGCCGGTGAGATCCTGCTGACCAGCATGGACCGCGACGGGACGAAGGACGGGTACGACCTGGAGCTGACGCGAGCCATCGCGGAGGCGGTGGGCATCCCGGTCATCGCCTCGGGAGGCGCCGGGACCCTGGAGCATCTGTACGAGGGGCTCGTGGCGGGCAAGGCCGATGCGGTGCTGGCGGCCTCGATCTTTCACTACCGGGAGTTCACCATTCCGGAGGCCAAGCGATACCTGGCGGGGCGGGGCGTGCCGGTGCGGCTCTCAGCGCCCACGGGGATGCCGTAAGAGAGGAGGACGGGATGGAGTTCCAAGCGGTGGCGATCCAGACCCCCGAAGGTGCCAACCTCATCCTGGGCCAGAGCCACTTCATCAAAACGGTCGAAGACCTGTACGAGATCCTGGTGTCCTCGGTGCCGGGAGCGAAGTTTGGCGTGGCGTTCTGCGAGTCCTCGGGCCCCTGCCTGATCCGTTCCGCCGGGAACGATCAGCCGCTGCGGGACGCCGCCATCCGGAACGCCCAGGCGGTCGGGGCGGGACACTTCTTCGTCGTGGTCCTCAGGGACGCCTTTCCCATCAACGTCCTGAACGCCATCAAGCAGTGCCAGGAGGTCTGCACGATCTACTGCGCCTCGGCCAACCCTATCGAAGTCATCGTCGCCGTGACGGGGCAGGGGCGCGGCGTGATGGGCGTGGTGGATGGCCTGTCCCCCAAGGGGGTGGAGGCCGCAGGCGACGTGACGGCCCGGAAGGACTTCCTGCGCAAGATCGGGTACAAGGTCTGATGAGCAATGACCAATGACGAATGACCAATGACCAATGGCAAATGACCAATGAGGGTACCGCAATTGGTCATTGGAAATTGGTCATGGGCTCATGGGGGTGGTGGGGGTGACGACGAGGGTACCTGAGGAGCTGCGGTTTGATGCGAATGGGCTCATCCCGGTCATCGCCCAGGACGCCGGGAACGGGCAGGTCCTGATGCACGCGTACATGAATGCGGACGCCCTGGCCCGGACGCTGGAGACCGGGCTGGCCCACTACTACAGCCGGTCGCGCCAGCGCCTGTGGCAGAAGGGCGAGGAGTCGGGGCACGTCCAGCGCGTCCGCGAGATCTTCTACGACTGCGACGCCGACACCCTACTCCTCAAAGTGGATCAGGACGTGGCGGCCTGCCACACCGGGAACCGATCCTGTTTTTACCGCGCATTTCCCACAGCCGGCGCCGACTCGACAGAGGCAGTGGACCGACGGTTCGATCCAGGCGTAGTGCAGGCCGGGCTCGGGATCCTAGCGGATGTGTATGGTGTGATCCTGGACCGCAGGGCGCGCGCCCCCGAAGGATCCTACGTGGCCTCCCTGTTCGCCAAGGGGCGCGACCAGATTCTGAAGAAGATCCTGGAGGAATCGGCGGAGGTCCTGACGGCGTCCAAGGACGGGGACCGGCAGCAGCTCATCTACGAAATGGCCGACCTCTGGTTCCACACCCTGGTGCTGCTTGCCGAGCACGAGGTGCGGCCGGAGGAAATCGCGCAGGAGCTCGGCCGGCGCTTCGGGAAGCGCAAGGCGGACTACGCGTGAGGACGTCCGGGCCGAGGAAGCGTGCGAGGTGAGAGGCAGCGGCAAATTGTTTGACAGGTGAAACCGCGATAAGTATAATATTCTATTACGTTTTCGAGGTTCTCAGCCGTTCCAGCAGATCGGTCTGGCCTCATTTCCGCGGCACAAAGGGGGTGTGAGTGGATGCCGAGCGTGGTGGTGAAGGAGGACGAGTCCTTCGAGAGCGCGCTACGCCGCTTCAAGAAGCAGTGCGAGAAAGCCGGGGTTCTTTCCGAGCTCCGCAAGCGTGAGCACTACGAGAAGCCGAGTGTTCGCCGGAAGAAGAAAATGCTGGCGGCGCGCAAGAAGGCACAGAAGCGAATGCGGTTGATGTCGGAGTAGGCCGGTGGACTTGAAGACGCGCCTCGGGGAAGATTTCAAGCAAGCGCTCCGGTCTGGAGACAAACTCCGGGTCTCGGTCATCCGTCTCCTGATGGCGCTCATCAAGAACCGCGAGGTCGAAAAGCGCGGCCCGCTGACGGACGCCGAGGTGCTTCAGGCGATCGTGGCGTCCTGCAAGCAACGGCAGGACGCCATCGAGCAGTACAGGCAGGGCAAGCGGCAGGACCTGGCGGACAAGGAATCGGCGGAGCTCGAGATCCTGCAATCCTACCTGCCCAAGCCCCTGACGTCCGAAGAGTTGCGGGCCATGGTTCTGGAGGCCATCGGGGAGGTGCAGGCTACCTCCGTCAAGGAGATGGGGAAGGTCATGGGCGTTTTGATGCCCAGGGTCACCGGGAGGGCGGACGGCAAGATGGTCAACACGCTGGTACGCGAGGCCCTCTCCAAGGGCTGATGTGCTGACGACGTGACGCAAGGGATCGATCGCCCGGTGGCCGGCAAAGGATTGGGACCGGACACGGAACGCAAGGGACTCGGGAACGAGTCCCTTGCGTTTTTCTCTGGAGATCACGCTCTCGCTTGCCGCGGGCGCGGCTAGCGTGATCGCGGACGTGATGGACGCTCACTCGTTCCGAGTCCTGGAATTCTCGGAGGTCGTGGACCGCCTGGCGGCCGAGGCGTCCTCGATCCTTGGACGCCAGCGGGCCGCGGGGCTTCGCCCCTCGGCCGATCCGGACCTGGTGGCCCGGCGCCTGGCGGAGACGCGCGAGTGCCGCGACCTCCTGCGGCAGGGGCCGATGCCGACCCTGGAGCGGGTCACGGACATCCGGGAGCCGCTCCAGCGCGCGTCCATCCCCGGCGTGCATCTCACCCCGCAGGAGCTCCTGGCCATCGCGGACACGCTGGAGGCCGCGCTCCAGATCCGCCGGCACTTGCAGGGGGCGGCCCGCCACCTGCCGGAACTCACCCGCGTCGCCGCTGGCCTCACCCCTCCGGTGGACGTTCCGGCGGAGATTCGCCGGTGTATCACGCCGGACGGGGCCGTGGCGGATGACGCCAGCCCCGTCCTCCGTCGCCTCCGGGCGGACGCGCGCCGCACCCGCGAGACGGTCCGCGAGGCCTTGCAGGAGTTGCTCCAGGCCCCGCATCTGCAGCCGGTCCTGGCGGAGCCGATCATCACGCTGCGCAACGATCGCTATGTGATCCCGGTCACGCCGGGGTACCGGGCGCAGCTGCCGGGGATCGTGCAGGACCAGTCGGCGAGCGGGCAGACCCTGTTCCTGGAACCGCTGTCCGTGGTGGAACTGAACAACGCCATCCGGCGCCTGGAGCGCGAGGCGGAGGCCGAGGTGGACCGCCTCCTGGGGGAGCTGACCTGCATGGTCCGGGCTGGTGGCGTCGCCATCGCATCCACGGTGGAGGCCCTGGCCGACCTGGATCTGATTCTCGCTAAGGCGAGACTCGCCGACCGGTGGCAGGCGGCGGAGCCGCAGGTCCTCCACGAGGGCGGCTTGCGCCTCCTCAGCGTGCGGCACCCGCTGTTGCTCGAACAGCGACGAGCGCAGGGAGGGGACAGGGGAGGGCGATCGGTCGTCCCCATCGACGTCACGGTGAGCCCGGAGGCGCGCGTCCTGGTGATCACGGGGCCGAACACGGGCGGCAAGACCGTAGGCCTCAAGACCGTCGGCTTGGCCGCCCTCATGACCCAGGCCGGCCTTTTCATCCCGGCGTCGCCGGACAGCCGGCTGCCGGTCTATGACTCCGTGTACGCCGACATCGGAGACCAGCAGAGCATCGCCCAAGACCTCAGCACGTTCTCCGCCCACGTGGTGCGCCTGCGGACGATCCTGCTTCAGGCGGGTCCCAAGAGCCTAGTCCTCCTGGATGAAATCGGCGCGGGGACCGATCCCGGCGAGGGTTCCGCCCTGGGAAACGCCGTTTTGGAGGCCCTGGCCGACCGGGGCTGCCACGCGCTGGCTACGACGCATCTTGACGCGGTCAAAGCATTTGTGGCGCAGGACCCGCGGATGGTCAACGCGGCGGTCGAGTTCGACCTTGACAGTCTGCAACCCCTGTATAAATTAACTATGGGGCTTCCTGGTCGTAGCTTTGCCATTGACATCGCCTGCCGCTTGGGCATCCCGCCCACGATTATCCAGCGATCCCGGGAACTGCTGGGAGACTCTGGCGCCGAGGTCACAGCCCTGCTGAGCCGGTTGCAGACCCAAGAACAGCAACGCGATGCCGATGCCGCCGAGGCGGCGCGGGAGCGGGCCGCCGCCGCTGCCTCGCGACAGGCGGCCGAGGGACTTGCGGCGGAGCTTCGCGAGCAGGTCACGGCTGTCCGGGCTCGGGCCAAGCGACTCGTGGCCGACATCGCGGCGGAAGCCCGGCGCCGCGCCGAGGCCGTCGTGGCGGAGCTGTCCCGCGGCGGCTCCATCCGGGAGGCGCGGGAGGCCATCCGGGATGTCGGCCAGCTGGCCGATGCGCGGCTCGCCGAGCTGCCGGGCACGAACCTCGGTCCGGAGAGCGATGCGCCTCCTGCGGCTGTGGAGCCGGGACAGCGCGTCTTCCTGCGCCACCTCGGCCAGACCGGCACGGTGGTCTCCGGCGCGACCTCGCAGGGGTTGGTCGAGGTCCAGCTCCGCGTGGGGAAGACGCGCGTTCCTTTGGAGGCCCTGACGCCAGTACCGGCGGGCCATGCCGAGCCCCCCTCGGCGGGCGGCGTCACCTGGAAGGCCGGGGCCGGTGATTCTCTGGGGGCCGAGATCAACGTGATCGGCTGCACGGTGGACGAGGCGACGAGTCGCGTGCAGCGGTACCTGGAGGACGCGGCGCTCGGAGGTCTCACGCAGGTCCGGATCATCCATGGCAAGGGGACGGGGCGCCTGCGGCGAGGCATCGCGGAGTTCCTGAAGACGCATCCGCTGGTGACCGGATTCCACCTGGCCTCCTTCGAAGAGGGGGGCGCCGGCGCCACCATCGTGGACCTGGGTGAGCGCCCGTCCACTCGCGAGGGCCCGGCGTCTCAAGAGGTGAGGTCGGCGTGATCCCCGAAGAGGTTATCGCCGAGATCCTGCGGCGGACGGACATCGTCGAGCTGATTGGCGGGCATCTCCCGCTCAAGGCGGCGGGGCGCACCCACAAGGCCCTCTGCCCGTTCCACACGGAGAAGACGCCCTCCTTCGTCGTGAACCCGGAGCGGCAGATCTTCCATTGCTTCGGCTGCGGGGAAGGGGGAGACGCCATCGCGTTCCTCGTCAAGCACGAGCGGCTGACGTTCCCCGAGGCCGTGCGAACGCTGGCGGAGCGCGCGGGCGTTTCCCTCCCGGCCTGGGGCGGAGGGCCAAGCGAGGGCGAGGGCCGCCTGCCCCTCCTGGAGGTGCAGCGCCAGGCGCTGGAGCATTTCCGCGAGAACCTGCGCGGGCCGGAGGGATCGGCCGCGCGCCAGTACCTTGCCGGTAGGGGCCTCACGGCGCCGCTCATCGAACGGTTCCAGCTGGGATACGCATTGCCCCGATGGGACGGGCTGCTGCCGGCGCTGAAGACGCGGGGCCACCCGGACCGTCTGCTGGAGGCGGCCGGCCTGATCGTGGCGCGGCAAACCGGCACCGGCCACTACGACCGGTTCCGGAACCGCCTCATGATCCCGATCTGGGACGTGAGCGGGAGGGTCGTCGGGTTCGGCGGGCGGGCGCTGGATCCGAGCGAGGTCAAGTACATCAACTCGCCGGAGACGGCCGTCTACCGGAAAGGGACGCACCTGTACGCGCTGAACCTGGCCGCGCGCGCCATCCGGGAGCGGGACCGGGCCCTCGTGGTCGAGGGGTACTTCGACGCGATCATGCTCCACGCCCACGGCTTCGACTACGCCGTGGCCGCACTGGGGACGGCGCTGACGACGGAGCAGGCGCGGCTCCTCCTCCGGTACGCCACGACCGTCGTCCTGCTGTTCGACCCGGATGCGCCGGGCATCGAGGCGGCCCGGCGGAGCCTGGAGCACCTGATCAACGTCGACCTGGACTGGCGGATCGTCCTTTTGTCCGGCGGCCTCGACCCGGACGCCTTCGTCCGGACCCACGGGGCCGCCGCCTTCTCCGCGGCCCTGGACGCGGCCCAGGATCTCGTGGCGTTCTTCCTGGACCGCCGGGTCTCGGGCCTGGACTTCGCGGATCCCGTGCAGCGGGCGAGGGCCGCGGACGCCCTGGTCGAGGTGGTCGGAGCGATTGACAACCCGATCCGCCGGGAAGGGTACGTCCAGCGCGTAGCCCAGCGGACCGGGATCACGGATCGCTCCCTGCTGGAAGCGGTGGCGAGACAGCGGGGCCGCGTGGGCCGGCAGGATGCGGCTCGGACATCCTCGGTGCCCGATGTGGCATCCCCGCCCTCCGCCGAGGAGCAACTCGTCTACATCGGACTCAATTATCCGGCGTGGCGCGAGCGGATCGCCGCGGCGCTCACCCCGGAGGATGTCCGGGACCCGATCCTGCGGCGCATCTTCGCCGAGTTCATCCAGGCGGGCGATCCGGCGGCGGCCGCGGGGTCCCGGGGCAGCGCACGGCCCCTGAGCCTGCAGCCCCCGGACGTGCAGCGGCGCCTGTCCTCGCTCTGGGCGAGGGATCCCTGGTCGGTGGCTGCAGGCGAGCCGGGGGAGTTCCCGACGGGTGGGGAGGAATCCGAGGCGCTGCGCCGCACGGTGGAGGATTGCCTGGCTCGGATCAGCCAGGCTCGCTCGGCCGCAGAGCGGCAGGCCTTGCGCCAGGCGCTGGAGGCGGCGGATCGCCGCGGCGACCCGGAGCAGGCCCTGCGCCTGCTGGCCGAACACCCCTCGGTCAAGCGCGGCCGAGGTACCCAATAGGAGAGCATTACATGGCCAAGCGACAGGTACAGCGAAAGGGTGCCGGACGGCGCCAATCCTCGGCTCCAGCCCGAGCCGTTTCACGCGCGTTGTCATCGGCCGCGAGGCGAGCGAGCCATAGTTCCCGCACGCCGGTCAAGGGCCCGTCCAAGCGGCGAGCGGGCCGCCCGGCCCCCAAAGGCCAGGCGCCGACACGCAAGGCCGCGGCCAAGGTGAAGACGAAGGGGAAGCCGGTCCGGCATCCGGCGCCCCGAGCGGCGGTGAGACGGGCGCCGAAGCCGGCGGCCAAGGCGGCAGCGACGCCCAAGCCGACACCTGGGAAGGCGGGGCGGGAGGCCCTTGCGAAGGGCGCCCTCGGGGCGAAGCCGGACACGCTGGCGGCGCGCCTCGAGGAGATCAAGACGCTGGTCGCCCTGGGCAAGAAGAAGGGGTACCTCACCTACGACGAGATCATGAGCCACCTCCCCGAGGACGAGACCTCGGCCGAGCGGTTCGATGAGGTCTTCCGGGCCCTGGGGGAGATGGACATCGAGGTGGTGGATGCTCCCGACCGGGCCAAGGGCGCCGAGGGGGGAGAGGCGCAGGGAGAGGAGGCGGCGCCGGAGGTGGAGCTGGATCTCACGCCGGCGCCCGTGGGCCGCACGGACGACCCGGTGCGCATGTACCTCCGCGAGATGGGCCGGACGCCGCTGCTCACCCGCGAAGGGGAGATCCGGATCGCCAAGCGCATCGAGGACGGCCGGAAAGAAGTGGCGGACGCGGTCTGCCGGGCTGGCGTGGCCGTGCGGGAGGTCCTGTACCTGGGCGAGCGGCTGGAGCAGGAGCGCCTCCGGATCGGCGACCTCTTGGCGCTGAGCGAGTTCGAGGAGCTGTCGGAACAGAAGGAAAAAGAGCTGGTCGCCGACGTCCGTCCCATGATCCGCGGGCTGAAAAACGAACAGGCCAAGCTGGACGACTTGCACCGCCGGCTGGGCAAGGCCCGCCCGCGCCTCAGCGCCCGGGGCCTGGCCCGCTTTCACGCGGAGATCTCCCAGCGGAAGGCCAAGCAGGCGGAACACCTGCAACGCCTCACCCTGAACCAGCGAGTGGTGGACCGCATCGTCGCCCGCATGCGCAGTTTCCTGGACCGGATCGAGGCCGGCGAGCGGGAGCTGCAGGACCTGGCCCGGAACGTGCGCATGAACCAGGCGGACGTGAAGCGTTTGGCCGGCGGCGACGGCCTGGGCCCGAGCACTCTGCGGGCCATGCTGCGGCGGGCGCGGCTGCCCAAGCGTGACGGAGACATCCTGCGGCAGCAGTTCACCAACATTCTGGAGAAGGTCCGGAAAGTGGAGCAGGAGGCGGACGCCCCCGCCAAGGAGCTGCGCGCCCTCGTCACGGCCATCACCGAGGGAGAGCGGAAGGCTCTCCAGGCCAAGAAGGAGATGGTCGAGGCGAACCTGCGCCTGGTCATCAGCATCGCCAAGAAGTACACCAACCGCGGCCTGCAGTTCCTGGATCTGATCCAGGAGGGGAACATCGGGCTGATGCGGGCGGTGGACAAGTTCGAGTACCAGCGCGGGTACAAGTTCAGCACCTACGCCACCTGGTGGATCCGGCAGGCCATCACGCGGGCCATCGCCGACCAGGCGCGCACCATCCGGATCCCGGTGCACATGATCGAGACGATCAACAAGCTCATCCGGGCGTCGCGCCACCTGGTGCAGGAGTACGGCCGCGAACCGAACCCGGACGAGATCGCGCAGAAGATCGACCTGCCCGTGGACAAGGTGCGCAAGGTCCTCAAGATCGCGCAGGAGCCCATCTCGCTGGAGACCCCCATCGGTGAGGAGGAGGATTCCCACCTGGGGGATTTCATCGAGGACAAGAGCGCCGTCTCGCCGCTGGAGGCGGTGATCGGGATCAACCTGGAGGGGCAGACCGAGGAGGTGTTGAAGACGCTCACGCCCCGCGAGGAGCGGGTCCTGCGCCTGCGCTTCGGGATCGGGGACGGCTGCGATCACACGCTGGAGGAGGTCGGGCAGCAGTTCGACGTGACCCGCGAGCGCATCCGCCAGATCGAGGCCAAGGCCCTGCGGAAGCTGCGCCACCCGACCCGAAGCAAGAAGCTGAAGAGCTTCGTGGAGGGCTAAGGGGAGACTGAGAAGATGCCGGGCCGGCACGGAGTGGGAGTGCTGGACTTGGAAAGGAGAGCTGGACTATACTCGGAATCGCCGCCTTCGGGCGGCGATTCCCGTCAGGGCCCATAGCTCAGTTGGCCAGAGCCACCGGCTCATAACCGGACGGTCGGAGGTTCGAGTCCTCCTGGGCCCACCATCTCACGACACAGGATGCGCGCGTTGCGCGCTTGGTCAGAGCCATCCCGCCATAGGCGGGAACGGTCCCAGGTTCGAATCCTGGTGGGCCCACTAAGGGAAATTCAACAGGAAAGCCCGCGTGGCAATGGGGCCCCACGCGGGCTTTCTTCTTCAGATCCATCTAGCACTCTGTGATGGCACCTGAAGCACAAAGGGCTCACCCCCGGGGAAGGTGCCCAAACCTCACCCCGGAGGTGAGCCCATGAAGGAGATGTGCCTCTCCCTCAGGGTGAAGATAACTTTTACGTAAACGGATGTCCACTGGCTGGAAGCCCAGCTGTTGGACCAACAGACGACGGTGTGGCGCGGCGAGCAAGTCGGGCGCATCACAAACTTTGGGATGCATCTGCGGGAGGGGTCGGGATTGACCGGTGTGGTTATCTATGCGATACTTCGCCGCCCGATCGGACGGAGGACTGGACAGGCTTGCAGGCAATGTGGAACGGACTCGACAAACTGCTCGAGCTGCAGAAGCTGGATCTGGCGATCGCCCGGCTGGACATTGAGGCCCGGGCGATCCCACAGCAGATCCAGGCGCTGGAGGCGCGGGTGACAGGGACACGGGCCGGCCTGGATCAGGCCAAGACCAAGGCGGACCAGATCCAGAAAGACCGGCGTACCAAAGAGCGCGAGTTGGACGAGGCGACACTGAATATCAAGAAGAAACAGGCACGCCTCTTCGAGATCAAGACGAACGAGGAGTATTCCGCCGTCCTCAAAGAGATCGAGGCCCTGAAAGAGAAGTCCTCTAAGCTGGAAACGGAGATCCTGGAGCTTTTCGAGCGCGCCGACGCGGCGGCCAAAACGGTGGCCGACGCGGAAAAAGAGTTCAAGGCGGCCGAGTCCCTCCACCAGAAGGAGCGGGCGGAGAAAGAGGCGCAGCTTGCCGGGCTGCGGCAGGACCTGGCGAGCCTCAAGGAATCTCGCAAGGGTCAGGCCAGCCGGCTGGATGGCGCCTTGCTCCAGCAGTACACGCGCCTCCAGAAGACGCGCGGCGAAGCCGTGGTCGCCGTGAAAGACGGCTCATGCACCGGCTGCGGCATTGCCCTGACCCCCCAAACCTATAACGAAGTCCGCCGCAACGATCGCATGTTCACCTGCAGCTCCTGCAATCGCATCCTCTACTTCGCCGGGTAGCGGCGTGGACGCCGCGGATCTCCTCGCCCGTCTTCGCCGCCTGTGCCATGCCCTCCCGGGCGATGGTGTGTTGCGCCTGCCCGCCGGCCTCTCCGCCCCGGAGGCCATCCAGACCATCCGTGCCGCATTGAAGGCCCTGGAGCCGCAACCGGCCGCGCGGGGCAAACCGGCAAGGGGGCGCGGTGGCATTCGCATCCATATTGATGGGGCTTCCCGGGGCAATCCGGGGCCGGCCGGCGTCGGAGTCGTCTTCATCGGACCGGACGGCAAGGTTATGGAGCGGATTCATCGCGGGATCGGCGAGGCGACCAACAATGTCGCGGAGTATCGCGCCCTGCTTCTGGCGTTGGAGCGCGCCCAGGCACTCGGATACACGGACATCGAGGTCTATTCCGACTCGGAGCTCTTGGTGCGCCAGCTTCAGGGGCGCTACCAGGTCAAGAATCCGGCGCTCAAGGAACTGTATGCCGTGGCCAGGGACCGTATCGCGAGACACCGACGCTTCGACATTCAGCACGTCCCTCGCGAGCAGAACGCCGAGGCGGACGCCCTGGCGAATCGCGGCATCGACGAGGCCTACCGACTGGGTCGCCGGGGGACAAAGTCCGATCCGGACAGCCAATGGTCCGGAGGGGAGGAATGAGCCGGTTCACCTGGCGCCAGCCCGTCAGGATCGCTGATGCCATCTCCGGCGCATTCCAGCGCCTGGGCCTGGACGAGCGATTCCGCCAGAGCGAGATCTGGAGCATCTGGCCCTCGGTAGTGGGTCCGCAGATCGCGCGGCACGCGCAGCCGCACGCCATCTTCCATGGCCGCCTCATCGTTCACGTCACCGATGCCGTGTGGCTGCACCACCTGAGCATGATGCGCCCGCGGCTGATCTCCGCCCTGAACGGGAGGCTTCGGACCTCGACCGTGCGGGAGCTGATCCTTCGGGTGGGAGAGGTGGCTGTGCCCCCCGCAACTGCACCGGGCCCGCCGCAGCCCAGCCAGGAACCGCCTCCGGATCCGGCCCGGGTCGCACGGGTCGAGACCTTGCTGGCTCCCCTCGGTGATACTCCATTCCGCGAGGCCCTCCAGCGCCTCCTCCTTCGCGCATATCGGCTCGCTGATCGGCGTCCGTCCCGGTAAAAGCGCCACACTCCGTTGCACCCGAACCACAGGCGATGGCGCTTCAGCCGAGGTCGGGCTCTTCGGATGGCCGAGAAGAAAATTCCCCCCTATACTTTCAATAGGTTAGCCATGCCAGGGGAGCGGTGGAAATGGTATCGGCCTTGCATGGCTGAACACCGATTCGGGTGCACCACTCTCAGTCCGTTTTGCAGTCTGCTCATCCAGAGGGAGAGAATCTTGAGCCACCAGCGAACCCTCGAGCGACCAGTCCGGTGCGAGGGGATTGGACTCCATACTGGCGAGAGGGTCGTCGTGTCCCTTCACCCGGCCCCGGCCAACCGCGGTGTGATCTTTCGCAGGATGGACCTTCCTGGGTCCCCCGCGATTGAGGCACGGCCGGACCGCGTGGTGAACACGCAGAACGCCACCACCATCGCCAGGGACGGGGTGTCGGTCCGGACGATCGAGCACCTGATGTCCGCCCTGTCCGGGATGGGTGTGGACAACGTCCAGGTGGATCTCACGGGCCCCGAGGTGCCGATCCTGGATGGGAGCGCCGCGCCATTCGTGGGGCTGTTGCGGCAGGCCGGGCTGCGTCGGCAGTTCGCCCCCAAGACGTTTCTCAAGGTCCGGCAGCCGATCACGGTCGAGGCGGGGACCCGGAGCCTTTGCATCGTCCCCTCCCAGCGGTTGAAGGTCATCTACACGATGTGCTTCGACCATCCTCTCCTGGGCGAGCAGACCACGGGCCTGGAGATGAGCCGCGAGCGCTACGCGCGCGAAGTGGCGCCCAGCCGGACGTACGGGTTCCTCAAGGACCTGCAGATGCTCACACGGCTGGGCCTGGCCAAGGGCGGCTCGCTGGAGAACGCCATCGTCATCGGCGAAGAAGGCGTGCTGAACGGGCCCCTGCGCTTCCCGGACGAGCTGGTTCGGCACAAGATCCTGGACCTGTTGGGCGACCTCTACCTCCTGGGGAAGCCGCTGGTGGGCACGATCATCGCCCACGGCGCCGGCCATCAGCTCCACATGCAGCTCGTGCGCCGCATCCAGGAGCATCTGGGGGCAGAGCCCGAGCCGTTCAGTCTCTCGGCCGCCGCCGTAGAGCAATGGGTCTCCCCGCTCCTTCCCTCTTCCCGCCCCCTGAAGGCGGCCGCGGTCTGATCCCTCCCGGCGGTCCACCAGATCGTTCAACGGCGCTACGCCGACCCTCCCTGGTGGCTCCCCGCGCTGCGTCCGTCCGCCCCGTGTGACGTGGTGGGCCGGCCCGAGGGGGGTTTTGCCTTGCCTTCGCCTTTCCCATTCCCCTATACTCTGCACGGATTCTCCCCGGAGCGGCGCGGCATCCGCCCATGGCATGCGGTGCCGGCCAAACGGGGGGTGGCGAGGCGGGTGCACGCGCCTCGCGCGATCCCCGTCGGGCGGTGAGCCCGGCGGAATCTCGCTTCCTCAATCCGAGGCAATGACGCCGACTCAGCAGAGCGACACCGCTGCGCGCACGCGGCGGAACCGCATCATCCTGGCTTCGGTCCTGGTCCTGGTGGTGGGCCTGACCGCGGTGCAGGTCCTCATCCAGCAGCTCCGCTTTCCCAGCCCCATCGCTTCCAACATCCTCATCTTCGCCCTGGTCAACATCAACATCGTCCTCCTGCTGCTCCTCTTGCTCCTGCTCTTCCGCAGCCTGTTCAAGGTCTACCTGGAGCGGCGGGAGAACGTCCTAGGCTCCAAGTTCCGGGTGAAGCTGGCGGTCGCCTTCGTCGGCCTGGCGCTCTTGCCGGCGACCCTTCTGTTTCTGGTGGCGAGCAACCTGATCACCACCAGCGTGGATAGCTGGTTCAACATCCAGGTTGAGGAATCCCTGAACATGGCGCTGGAGGTGGCGCAGACGTACACGCGCGCCAGCCAGGAGAAGACCCTGGGCTTGACCCGCCAGCTTGCGGCGCGGCTGGGGGAGGCGCTCGCCTCCGAGGGGGGAGTGGAGGCGGCGCGCCGCGTGGGGAGCGACAAGTTCCGGGAGTATGGATTGCACGCGGTGCAGCTCTTCAACCGCCAGCGGGCGGAGCTGGCGCAATGGCGAAGCCCCGACATCCCCGAGTCGGCCATGCTCTCCCCCGGCTCGCGGCTGCTCCGCCAGGGGCTGGACGGCGAGGCGTTCACCACGATGCAAAGTATCCCGCAGGGCGATCTGATCTGGGCGGTGGCGCCCGTGGCCCGCCCAGGCGCCCCCCAGACCGTGGTGGCCGTGGTGGCCGTGACGGCTCTCATCCCGGAGGCCCTGCTGAGCAAAGCGACGCAGATCGGCACCGGGGTCAAGGAGTACCAGCAGCTCCGCATGCTGAAGAACCCCATCAAGGGCATCTATCTGATGCTCTTCCTCATGGTGACCCTCGTGATCGTCTTCGGGGCCATCTGGGTCGGGGTGTATCTGGCCCGGGGCATCACGGGACCGATCCAGCAGCTTGCCGAGGGCACGCGGAAGGTGGCGGCGGGCGACCTCAGCTACAAAGTCCAGGTCAAGGCCGACGACGAGATCGGGATGCTGGTGGACTCGTTCAACCGGATGACGGAGGATCTCAGCCGGGGCAAGGTGGCGCTGACCCAGGCGTACCAGGAGCTGCAGACGTCCAACATCGAGCTGGACCGCCGTCGCGGGTACATGGAGACCGTCCTGGAGACGATCTCCGCGGGGGTCCTCTCCCTGGATGCCGAGGGGCGGCTGAACACGGTGAACCGGGCGGCGGCGCGGATGTTGGGTCGGCAGGCGGAGGAGCTTCTCCATCGCCCCTACCCGGAGGTCTTTGCGGGTGAGGCGCTGGCGCCGCTCCGGCGGCTGGTGGGTCGCCTGGTGGAGACCGGCCAGGAGACCATGGACCAGCAGGTCAACCTTACGCTGAATGGGCGGCTGGCCACGCTGGTGGTCACGGTGAGCGGCCTCCGCAGCCCGGAGGGGCAGGCGCAGGGTCTGGTGGTCGTGCTGGACGACGTGTCGGATCTGATCCGGGCCCAGCAGGCCATGGCTTGGCGCGAGGTGGCACGCCGCATCGCCCACGAGATCAAGAATCCCCTGACCCCGATCCAGCTCTCCACCCAGCGCCTGCGGAAGAAGTTCGCCGAGGGCGCCCCGGACGCGGCGCGGGTCTTCGACGAGTGCACCCAGACCATCATCCAAGAGGTGGAAGGGCTGAGGAACCTGGTGGACGAGTTCTCGCGGTACGCCCGCATGCCCAGCCCCCACCCTCGGCCCGGCGACCTCCATGCCGTGGTCCAACAGGTGGCGCAGCTCTACGCGGGCGTCCGGCCTGGAATCAAGCTGCGGACCGAGCTGGATGCCTGGATCCCTCCCGTGAACCTGGACCCGGATCACATGAAGCGCGCCCTCATCAACCTCGTGGACAATGCCGTGGCCGCCATCCCGGACGAGGGGGAGGTCGTGATCCGCACGCGGTACGTGCCCACGCAGGGGCGCGTCCAGCTCGAGGTTGTGGATACCGGCCAGGGCTTCCCCCCGGAGGATCGGGACCGGCTCTTCCTCCCGTACTACTCGACGAAGAGCCCGGCCGGCGGCCTGGGCCTAGCCATCGTCTCCCGGATCGTTGTGGAGCATGGCGGGGCGATCCGGGTGGAGGAGAATCAGCCGAGAGGGACCCGGGTGGTCATCGAGCTGCCGGCGCTGGCCCCGGCAGCCGGCTGATGGAGAATCCGGCAATCGGGCAGTCCGGCAACCTGGCAATCAGGGGGTTCCGAGTTGCCAGGTTGCCTGATGGCTATTGTGGGAAGACATGAGCCACGAAGAAATCCTGGTCGTTGACGACGAGAAGAACATCCGCAGCTCCCTGGAAGGGATCCTGAAGGACGAGGGATACCGCGTCCGCGGGGCGCCCACGGGCGAGGAGTTGCTGAAGCAGGTCGCGCAAACGATTCCCGACCTCGTCATCCTGGACGTCTGGCTTCCGGGGATGGATGGGCTGCAGGCCCTGACCGAGCTGAAGCGGCTGCACCCCGAGTTGCCGGTCATCATGATCTCCGGCCACAGCACGGTGGAGACCGCGGTCAAGGCGACCAAACTGGGGGCCTACGATTTCATCGAGAAGCCCCTCAGTCTCGAGAAGACGGTCCTGGCGGTGCGCAATGCGCTGGACCGGCAGCGCCTGGAGCAGGAGAACCGCGCCCTCCGCCAGACGCTGGAGCAACGCTACGAGATCGTGGGAGAGAGTCCGGCCATCCAGGCCCTACGCGCCCAGATCGAATCCGCGGCGCCCAGCCACGGGCGCGTCCTGATCCGGGGGGAGAGCGGCACGGGGAAGGAACTGATCGCTCGGACCATCCACCGGCAGAGCCTGCGCGCCGACAAACCGTTCGTCGAGGTCAACTGCGCTGCCATTCCGGACGAGCTGATCGAAAGCGAGCTGTTCGGCCACGAGAGGGGGGCCTTCACCGGGGCCACCACCAAGCGGCGCGGGAAGTTCGAAGTCGCGGACGGGGGCACTATCTTCCTGGATGAGGTCGGGGACATGAGCCTGAAGACCCAGGCCAAGGTCCTCCGGGTGCTGCAGGAGCAGACCTTCGAGCGGGTGGGCGGCAGCGAAACGCTCACCGTGGACGTTCGGGTAATCGCCGCATCCAACAAGCAACTGGAAGAAGAGATCCAAAAGGGCAGCTTCCGGGAGGACCTGTTTTACCGCCTGAACGTCATCCCCTTCGAGGTGCCGCCCCTGCGAGAGCGGAAGGAAGACATCCCGCTGCTGGCGGCGCATTTCCTACGCTTCTTCTCCGAAGAGTACGGGAAGCGTGTGAAGAACCTGAGCCCCGAGGCCATGGACCTTCTCCTGCAGCATCCGTGGCCGGGCAACGTTCGGGAGCTTCGCAACGTGATCGAGCGCATGGTGATCATGGTGCCGCAGGACGTCATCCAGCCGCTCGACATCGCGCCCTCGTTGCGCGCCCGTCCGGGGGCGGCGCCCGAGGAGGCGCCGGAGCAAGCGATGGAGTGGGACGGAACGCTGCGCGAGGCACGGGAGCGCTTCGAGCGGGAATATATCCTGCGCCGCCTAGAGGAGAAGCACTGGAACATCACCCGCACGGCCGAGTGCCTGGGGATCGAGCGCAGCAACCTGCATCGGAAGCTGAAAGCGTATGGGATCGAGCCGCCGAAGACGTAGAACCGAGCGCCGAGCGCCGAGAGGGCTCATAGCCGGTACCATGAGCCATCAGCCAAGAGCCATGAGCTAGCCAATGGCTGAGGACTGAGAGCTGGCGGCTGGGATATGCGTGACGATCGCGGGGTGATCTTCGACCTGGACGGCGTGCTGATCAACAGCGAGCCGCTCCATTGCTGCGCGTTCCAGGACGTCCTGGCGCCGTACGGGGTGACAGTGACCGAACAGGATTACTACGCGGAGTACCTCGTGTACTCCGACCGCGAGGTACTGGAACGGCTCCTGCCGGACCTTAGGGTGCTGGATGACGCCGTGGCGGCCAAGGAGCGGCGTTACTGGGAGCTGTTGGAAGCCGGAGTCCCGGCCTTCCGGGATGGCCTCGCCCTCCTGGCAAGGACCGACGGGTGGCGCGTGGGCCTGGCGACGGGATCGATCCGGCGCGAGGCCGAGCTGGCGCTTCGCACGCTCGGCATCCGGGAGCGCTTCGGTGCGGTCGTGGCCCGTGAGGACTGCCGGCGGGGCAAGCCCGATCCGGAGCCCTACCTTCGGGCCGCGGGTGTCCTGGGCCTTTCGCCGCCCCGGTGCGTCGTGGTCGAGGACGCGCCCGGCGGCGTCCGAGCAGCCAAGGCGGCGGGCATGGCCTGCGTCGCCGTCACCCATTCCTGTCCGCGGGAGCAACTGGTCGAAGCGGACCTGGTAGTGGATGACCTAGCGACGGTGGAGATGGCGTCGCTCCTGGCCCATGGAGGACCTCAGTGATCGAGTCCACGACACTGGATGACGCGATCCGCCGTCGCCTGCGGGCTGTCCTGGCTCCTCTCCGGGTGGTGTATGGGGCCATGGTCGGTTCCATCTTGGTGTACTGGATCGTGGTGCAGGTGATCCGAAAGGTGGGCCAGATCCCCCGGGGGCGCGATATCTTCGCCGCCGTGGACTGGCTCCGCTATCCGCTGTACGTCCTGGGGATCGCCGCGTGCGTGTCCGTCGTGGTGACGCGCCGGCGGCTCTTCGACCCCGAGGGCGTCATCCGCCGGGCGCGGGGGCAGAACCTCCCCGAGGTGCTCTCCGCGCTCTCCTCGAACCAGGTGCTGATCTTCGCCGTGGGCGAGATCCCGGTGATCCTCGGCCTGGCCCTCTACTTCGTGGGCGGATACCTCCTGGACTTTTACATCCTGGCCGGACTGTCGGCGCTGGCTTTCGCCCTGGCCTATCCATCGGCGGTGGAGTGGGAGCAGGTCCTCATCCGGATCCGCGCCTTCCGGCCGGAGCTGTTCGAGCAATCCAGTCCTACTGGATAGGGGCTCTCGACCGTGGACGCCGCGACGGGCGCATCCATTCCGACGGAGCTGGAAGTCAGCCGGCAGAAAGTCCGGGTGGCCAAGATCTCGGCGATGGCGGCGCTGTGCCTCGTCGTCGCCAAGGCCGTCATCGGCTGGCAGACGGGAAGCCTGGGTATCCTCTCGGAGGCCGCCCACTCCGCCCTGGATCTCATCGCGACGCTCATCACTCTCTTCGCCGTCCGGGTGGCGGACCGCCCGGCCGACCTGGATCACCATTACGGCCACGGGAAGGTGGAGAACCTCTCCGCCCTGGTGGAGGTGGCACTCCTGCTGGCGACCTGTCTCTGGATCATCTACGAGGCAATCGAGCGGCTGGTGGGGAAGCCGGTCGAGATCGCGCCGAGCTGGATCGCGTTCGCGGTGATGATCGGTTCCATCGTCGTGGATGTCTCGCGATCCCAGGCCCTGGCCAGGACGGCCAAGGCAACGGGCAGCCAGGCCCTGGAGGCGGACGCGCTGCACTTCCGGATGGATGTCTGGTCGTCGTGCACGGTCCTGGGCGGCCTTGCCGCAGTCTGGGCGGGCCGCCGCTGGGGAATCCCCTTGCTGTTCATGGCGGATGCCGTGGCGGGCATCCTGGTCGCGGCCATCGTCCTGACCGTGGGCGGCCGGCTGGCGAGACGCGCCGCGGACGCCCTGCTGGATCGCGCGCCGCTCGACCTGGTGGACCGGATCCGCGCCGCCGTTAAGAGCGTCCCGGACGTCCGGGGACCTGTGAGCCTCCGGGCGCGGCGGGTGGGCCCCCGCCTCTTCGTGGATGCCGCCGTCTCCATCGGCCGCGGCGCCTCCCTCGAGAGCGCACATACGGTCATGGACCGGGTCGAGGAACGCATCCGCAACGTGGCGCCGGATGCCAGCGTCGTGATCCATGCGGAGCCTTTGCGGACCGAGGGCGAGAGTCTGGGCGAAGCCATCCGGCTCGTGGTGTCTCGTCACGCCGCGGGTGCACACGACCTTTTCATCCACGACGCCGACGAGAAGCCGTGCGTGGACCTGCACCTGGAGGCGCCGGGAGAACTCACATTGACCGAGGCGCATACCTTGACGGAGCAGATCGAGGCCGACCTGCGCCGGGAAGTTCCGCGGTTGGGCCGCGTATACATCCATGTAGACCCGATGCGGGAGGATCACGCGCGGGTTGTCGGAGTCGACACGGATGCCGGGCGTGTGGCCGGGCGCCTGCGGACGCTGGCTCTTGCGATCCCCGGGATCCACGAGTGCATGAACATCTCGGTCCGGTTGGTCGAAGGGCGAATCTGGATCACCTGTGATTGCACCATGGACGGCAGCCTGTCGCTGCAAGAGGCTCACGAACTGGGCCTGGAGCTGATGCGGCGAGCGCGGCAGCAGATTCCGGGAGTTGAGCGGGTCTCGGTGCATGCCGAACCCGCCGCCCGGGATGCGTGATCCGCGCATTTCGGAGGAAGCCGATACTGCTCAGGCAGCCACAGATTACGCAGACTCCTCTCTTGGCTCTGTCCTGAACTGCCTGAGCCGCGAAGTCTGCGGTTGGCTGTCCGATCAATTCGGTCATGTCTCAATTCCACTCCACGACAAAGCATTCAAGCCCTGAGCAGCCCGCCTTCCGCGTCCGCGAGGCGACGCCGGAGGACAACGCGGCCCTGCTCACCCTGGACCGGCAGTGCGTGGTCGCGGCTGCCACGTCGGTCGCGTTCGACCGCTCGCCGGATTTCTTCGCGCGCTCCAGGCCTTACGCTCACTGGCGAACCTATGTGGCCGAAGGGGAGTCGGGCCTGATCGGCGTCGGCGCGATGGCGCTGAAGCAAGTCCTCGTAGATGGCCAGCCCGTCGAGGCGGCGTACTTCTACGACCTGCGCGTGGCACCCGGCTACCGCCGCCTGGGGGTCGCAAAAGCGGTGGGTGATGCGATCCGGGCATACACGCGATCGCTTGGCCCCGCGATCGGCTACTCCCTGGTCATGGAGGGAAATGTCGCGTCGCTGACCTTCGTACAAGGCCGCGGCTCCCGGCCCCGGCGGTCCTGCGCGCTGAGCCTGATCCCGGTCGAGGGCATCGGCGTGACCGACTCGACCCGGCCGAGGGCGCTGGGCGACGCAGAGATGGAGTCTGCGCACCGTCTGGCGCGGGCAGCGCATCCGGATCACGACCTCTTCCCCTTCCCGGATGTGGCATCGGTCCGCGAACGGCTCCGTCGGCTGGACGGGTCAGGGTTCGATGGTCTGTACGGATGGGACGATAGGGGCAGCCTCGCTGGTTGCTTCGGATTGTGGGACTATTCACCGGTCATGCGGATGCGCATCCTCCACGCGGGAGGTGAGTGGGCCTGGGCGGCCGGGCGCGACCTCCACCTCGTCTTCTTGATGCCCCTCGGATTCCGGGATGCGCGCGGGTTGGCAGACGCGGTGAAATTGGCTGCGGGGTGCCTGCCGAAATCGCCGGCGCCGGGTGTGGCGCGCGTCCTGGCCCTCACGCACGACCAGGCGGATCCTGCGTATGCCGCGCTGGATCAGTTTCAACCCATCCGGATGGGCTTCACCCTCTTCGGCCTCGAGTTGGGCGGGGCGGGCAATCTCTCTCTCGGGGACCGACCGGTGTTCGTCGATCCCGCCGATCTCTGAATCATAGGGCGTTTGAACCGCCGGTACCAACGGCACCGCCGTTGGTGCGCCAAGATTGCCAAGACGATGTTCAAATCGGGCAGCCGGGGAAATCGGCGGCCTCGAATCCCTGATTGCCAAGTTGCCGGGTTGCCTGACTGCCTGCACATGGTGTTCCGGGGACCCAGCGCCGGCGCTGGGTATCCTTGGCGGTTACCTTTGAGGGTTTTCTATGCCTGAGCTTCCCGAAGTCGAGGTGATCCGCCGGGACCTCGCGCGGTCCGTTGAGGGTTGCCGGATCCAAGACGCCAAGATCGCAGAGGCTCGGCTGACCCGCCGTCGAGGAACGCCCCGCAAGGTGGAGGCGGCGCTGAGAGGGCAAAGGGTACGGGCCCTGCGTCGCCGTGGAAAGTTCTTCGTATTCGATCTCGGGCGGGAGAGCCTGATCGTCCGACTGGGAATGACGGGCCAGCTACTCTGGTCAGAGAACGGCGAGGGGTTCCGACCGGATCAGCACACCCACGCCGAACTGATCTTCGAGGGGGGCGGGATCCTGTACTACCGGGACATCCGGAAGTTCGGCGAGCTGTTCACCCTGCCTACGGCAAGCGTCGAAGCTACGCTGCGGGTCGGGGTCGAGCCGCTGGGACCTACGTTCACGGCGCAGGTTCTGCAGAGGATGTGTCGATCTGCCTCGAAGATCAAACTCCTCCTGCTGAATCAGACGAAGATTGCGGGCATCGGGAACATCTACGCCGACGAGGCTCTTTTCCGGGCGGGGATTGGGCCCACGAGGCGCGCGGCCTCCCTTCGCCGGGAAGAGATCCGGACCCTCCGCCGGGCCATCCGCGCGGTGCTTCAGGCCGGGATCCGGCACCGGGGCAGTTCCATCTCCAACTACCGGGATGCGCGCGGACAGCCAGGGCGCTTCGCTGCCCTGCATCGCGTCTACCACCGACACGGCAAGCCCTGCCTCTCCTGCGGAACGCCGATCCGGAGGATCGTGCTGGGCCAGCGCGGCACCCACTTCTGCCCGACCTGCCAGCGATGAATGCCAGCCGTCAGCCATCAGCGATCAGCCATGAGCGGTGAACAGCGGGACGTGGAGATCTTGCCGGAGTGGGGTCGAGCCGCTGACGCGATCTTGGCACGTCCCGGGGTTGTCGTGTTGCTGGGTGCTTCGGATTCCGGCAAGACGACCCTGTGTCGGATTCTCGGGGAGCATTGGAGGGCCGCTGGGCGAGCGGTCGGCCTGGTGGATGGCGACATCGGCCAGTCGTCCATTGGCCCACCGGCGACCGTCGGCCTCGCCATACTCCCGGCCGATCTCCGTTTCTCCGTTTCCCCGGTTCCCCGGCTCCTGTACTTCGTCGGCTCCACCTCCCCTCCCGGCCACCTGCTTCCGCTCATCCTCGGGACGCAGGCGCTGGTTCAGACCGCCAGAGACCAGGGAGCCGAAATCGTGTTGGTGGACACGACGGGGCTAATCTCGGGGGCCGTGGCGGCCTCCCTCAAGTGGCACAAGCTCCAGGCGATCCGGCCGCAGCATGTGCTTGCCCTTCAGCGACAGGGCGAATTGGAGCCCATTCTGCACTTGGTAGAAGGCCAGGCGAATGTGCAGATTCATCGCCTGCCCGTTTCGGCCAAGGCTGCGCGAAGAAGCCATGCCGCCAGGCGGGTATACAGGGAGGAGCGATTCCGGGAGTATTTCGCCTCGGCTTCGCAGCATGATCTGCAGTGGAAGGACCTTCGATTCTCGCGGCTGTGGCTCAACACCGGACGTCGCGTGAGTCGCGATCAGTTTGCCGTGATGGGCGAATGGCTCCAGACGACGCCCCTGTACGCCGAGGTATTGGGGGAGGAAGGGCTGGTATTCGTTCGGGGTGCCTTCAGCCGTGCAGCGCTGTACCAAGTCCGAAACGCGCTTCAAGCCGTGGATGTGCTGGTCATTGACGTGGAGCAGCTTCGCGCGACCCTACTGGGACTGCACGATCAACACGGCGCGTGTCTGGCGCTGGGCATCCTTCAGGACTTCGATCCAGAGCGAGAGCGACTTCAGGCTCTCACCCCGCTCCAGGATCCCACTCAGGTCAGAGGCGTTGCCTTCGGATCCCTCCGGCTTGAATCAAGCGGCAAGGAGCTGGGCACCGCCCCGTGGCGGTGAGTGAATGGTAGGCTCTCCCGCTGATTGTAGGAGGAGAGAACCGGTGTTAAGATTGAACCAGGGATGAGAGATGTCCTGGCCGGCGTATCTTGAGCTACACCAAACAGGGGAACTCCAGCAGCGGGCCAAGGCGGCCGAGCGCCTCTTGGAGCCGTGCCGGGTCTGTCCGCGCGAGTGCTTGGCCCAGCGACTTCAGGGCGAGACCGGCGTGTGCGGCGTCGCCGAGAACGCCATGATCTCGAGCTACGGCCAGCATTACGGCGAGGAGCGTCCCCTGGTGGGAACCGGCGGCTCGGGGACGATCTTCCTGGCGCACTGCAATCTGCGCTGCGTCTTCTGCCAGAACTACGAGATCAGTCAAGAGGGCGAGGGACAGGTCGTCCCTGTCCGGAGACTGGCGGAGATGATGCTCGACCTTCAGCGGATGGGCTGCCACAACATCAACTTCGTGACGCCCACCCACCAGGTGCCGCAGATCCTCCGGGCGCTGCCGTTGGCGGTCGAGGGCGGCCTGCAGGTCCCTCTGGTGTATAACTGCGGTGGTTACGAGTCGCTGGAGACGCTCCGAATCCTGGACGGGGTCTTCGATATCTACATGCCCGACTTCAAGTATGGGGATTCCGAGGCGGCCAAGCGATACTCGAATGCGGAGAATTACCCCGAGGTCGCCAAAGCTGCGTTCCAGGAGATGCATCGCCAGGTGGGCGACCTGACACTGGATCGCCGGGGCATCGCCCGCCGCGGGTTGCTGGTGCGCCATCTCGTGCTGCCCAACAACCTTGCGGGAACGGGTGAAGTTGTCCGCTTCCTGGCCGAGCTGTCCGAGGACACCTACGTGAACATCATGGCCCAGTACCGGCCCTGCTATCGGGCCCACGAGTATCCACCTCTGGCCCGGAGGCCGACGAGAGCGGAGTACGAGGAGGCCCTGCAACAGGCGCGGGCGGCCGGCCTCCACCGGCTCGACGGGTATTGCTGATGGTTATCGCCCCCGGAGCCAGCCCTCCGGACGCCGGGTTCTACGGCGGGCAATCAGGCAATCCGGCGATCTGACAATCAGGGGTTCCCAGTTGCCAGGTTGCCTAGTTGCCAGATTGCCGTGGTATCTTAGCGCATTGGCGGTTCGATTGAATCGATGAGAAACATCGAGATCACAAATCTGTTTAACGAGATCGCCGACTTCCTGGAGGTGAAGGACGAGAATCTGTTCCGCATCCGGGCCTACCGGCGCGCGGCCCAGGTCGTGGAGGGCCTGTCCGAGGACATCGCGGCGATTGCCGCGCGGGAAGGACTGCTGGAGATCCCTGGGATCGGCAAGGACCTTGCGGGGAAGATCCAGGAGTACCTGGGCGGCGGCAGGATCGAGTACCTCGAGAGCCTGCGGAAGGAGATCCCGGCCGGCGTGATCGAAATGATGGGGATCCACGGGGTCGGGCCGAAGACGGCCAGGCACCTGTACGAACAGATCGGCGTGGATTCGGTGGAAAAGCTGGAGGAGCTGGCGAAGGCCCATAAGCTCGCTGGCCTTCCCGGCATCAAGACCAAGACAGAGGAGAACATCCTGAAGGGGATCGCTGTCTGGCGGAGCGGGCGCGAGCGCATGCCCCTTGGGACAGCCCTCAGCCTGGCCGAGGCGATCCTGGAGAGGCTCCGGGACCTTCCGGAGGTGGACCAGATCGAGGCTGCGGGAAGTCTTCGCCGCATGAAGGAGACCGTGAAGGACATCGATATCCTGGTGACCTCGAAGAAACCGGCACGAGTAATGGAGGTCTTCGTCGGGTTGCCGAACGTGGCCGAGGTCCTGGCCCACGGGGAAACGAAGTCGAGCGTTCGCCTGCGCGAGAATATCGCGGTGGACCTGCGCGTGGTCGAGCCGGACTGTTTCGGCGCCGCCCTCCAGTACTTCACCGGATCCAAACAGCACAACATCCGGGTGAGGGAACTCGCCCAGCGCAAGAGGCTGAAGGTCAGCGAGTACGGGGTCTTCAACGAGAAGACCGACCGGCGGGTGGCGGGAAGGACCGAGGAAGAGGTATACAAGGCGGTCGGGCTCCCCCTCATACCGCCTGAGCTCCGCGAGGACGGGGGCGAGATCGAGGCGGCGCTCGAGGAACGACTCCCGACCCTGATCTCGCTCTCGGACATCCGGGGCGACCTCCAGATGCACACGACCTGGAGCGATGGGGCCCATTCCCTGGCGGAGCTGGCCGAGGGCGTCCGGGCCAAGGGCTACGAGTACATGGCCGTGACCGATCACTCCAAATCGGCCACGGTCGCCGGCGGCATGAAGGACGATCAAGTGCTCCAGATGATCGCCGAGGTCCGGGTCCTCAACAAGACGATGAAGGGGCTTCGCGTCCTGGCCGGCTGCGAGGTGGACATCCGGGGGGACGGGACGCTGGACTTCCCGGACGAGATCCTCCGGCAGCTCGACCTCGTGCTGGTCTCGGTCCACTCGCGCTTCAAGATGACCCAAGAGGAGATGACGGCGCGGATCGTGCGGGCCGTGCGGCACCCCCTGGTCCACCTGCTGGCCCATCCCACCGGACGGCTCATCGGCGAGCGCGGCGCCTACGAGGTGGACATGGAGGCGGTGCTCACCGCGGCCCGGGCGGCCGGGGTGGCAGTCGAGATCAACGCCTCGCCGTCGCGGCTCGACCTGAACGATCTGCATGCGCAGCGGGCCAAGGAGCTGGGGATTCCCGTCGTGATCAATACCGACGCACATACCGTCCCTCAGTTGGACAACATGCGCTTCGGCGTTTCGGTGGCGCGGCGTGGTTGGCTGACGCCCAAGGAGGTTCTGAATACCTGGCCGGAGAGACACTTGCTGTCGTGGCTGGAGAAGAAGCGGTCCCGGGCCTGATGGATTGACGGACCCGAAAGTAGGGGAGACGGTGAGCGGATAGACCATGGCGGTTAAAGTCGGGTGCTGCGGTTTTTCCATGGCGAGAGCCGAATACTACCGGCGGTTTCCCGTGGTGGAGATCCAGCAGACCTTCTACAACCTGCCGCGGATTGCCACGGCCGAGCGGTGGCGGCGCGAGGCGCCCACCCGCCACTCGCGGAATGGGTCGGCCGGCTTCGAGTTTACCATGAAGGCCTGGCAACTCATCACCCACGAGGCGTCGAGCCCGACGTACCGGCGGCTGCGCAAGGCAATCCCCGAGGCGGAAAAGGGTCTATACGGAGGTTTTCAGCCGACCGAACTTGTGATGAACGCTTGGAGCGGGACGGCGGCGTTTGCCCGGGCCCTGCGGGCGAGCGTGATCGTCTTCCAGTGCCCGCCGCGATTTACGCCCATGCCGACGCACGTGGAGAATTTGCGGAAGTTCTTCCGCACGATTGACCGCGCGGGCTTCGTGGCGGCGTGGGAGCCGCGGGGCGACTGGCCGCCGGATCTGGTCCGGGGACTGTGCGCGGAGTTGGGGCTCGTCCACGTGGTAGATCCCTTGAAGCAGCGGCCGCAGAGCGAGGGGTTGCGCTATTTCCGCCTTGACGGGGTGACGGGCTACCGGTATCTGCACACCGACCAGGACCTCCAAGCTATCCTGGAGCAGTGCGACGCCGAAGCCCCGACTTACGTGCTCTTCAACAACCTGTTCATGGGGGAAGACGCCCTCCGCCTCCAGAAGCTGCTGGCCCGGCCGGCCCTGCGGTCCGTTCGGTTGGCCCGCCAGCGCGGCGCGTGACGGGGCGAGGATTCCTATGAGCCGCCACGAGGCCCGCTGCCGGATCGGAACCAGCGGCTGGAATTACCCACATTGGTCCGGGATCTTCTACCCGGAGGGGATGAAGCCAGCCGCCTGGCTCCAGCACTACGCGCGGTACTTCGTCACGGTGGAGGTCAATAACACCTTCTACCGCCTTCCGAGCCCGGAGGTCTTCATCCGCTGGGAAAGGGGTGCCCCACCCGGCTTCACCTTTGCCCTTAAGGCCAGCCGGTTCATCACGCACGTGAAGCGCCTCCTGGAGCCGGAGCGGTTCGCGGCCGAGTTCCTCCGCCGGGCGGCCGGGCTGCGGGGGAAGCTCGGTCCGATCCTATTCCAGATGCCGCCATCCGGACGGGCCAATCTGGCGCGCCTGTGCCTCTTCCTCGAGTATCTCGCACACCAGAGGATCCTCCCGGGCGTGCAATTGGCCTTCGAATTCCGCGAGCCGAGCTGGCTGGTTTCCGACGTGTTCGCTGCCCTGGAGAAGGCCAATGCCGCCTTGTGTCTGGCGGATTGGCCGGACCTCACCGTCGAGGGGCCGATCACGGCCGACTTCGTGTATATTCGCCGTCACGGTGCCGGAGACCTCTACGCAGGGAGTTACTCTCGCGCTGCGCTCCGTCGCGAGGCGGACCGAATCCAAGGATGGCTCGGTGACGGCCGAAGTGTGTACGTCTATTTCAACAACGACGCCAACGCCCATGCCGTGGCAAACGCCTTGACCCTCAAGGAACTCTTGGGTTAAGGTGCTCCCCGGTTCTGCCAGCTATGGAGCGCTGAGAACCTCGCCCACCCAAGGTCCACGATTGTCGGGAAGGAGTGCACCATGCCAACCTTCACCACCCGCCCCGTTGTCATGGGCACGCGCGGGGTCGTCACATCCGGACATTATCTGGCCACCGCCGCGGGCTTCCGCATCATGGAACAGGGCGGGAACGCCATCGACGCGGCGGCGGCCATGTGCTTCTGCCTGAACCTCCTCGAGCCGCAGAGCAACGGGATCGGCGGGGAGGTGCCGACGCTCGTCTACTCAGCCAAGGAGAGAAAGGCCTTCGCCATCTGCGGGATGGGATGGTCGCCGAAGGCCCTCACCATCGCGTGGTGCCGCGAACACAATATCGACCTCATCCCCGGGGATGGATACCTCCCGGCGTGCGTGCCGGCGACGGTGGACACCTGGGCAACGGCGGTGGCCCGCTTCGGGACGATGAGCTTCGCCCAGGTACTGCAGCCCGCCATGGAGTTGGCCGAAAGCGGCTTTCCGGTGTACGAGGGGCTGCACGCCAGTCTCACCGCCAATGTGCGGAAGTTCAGCGAGCGATACCCCACGACCGCCGAGATGTATTGTCCCAAGGGGCGCGTCCCCGAGGTGGGCGAGGTCCTCCGCAATCCCGACTGGGCCAATGTCCTCAGGACGATGTGCCAGGCCGAGGCGGCGGCCCGCCACAAGGGGCGCGTCGCCGGGATCGAGGCGGCGCGCGACGCCTTCTACAAGGGCAAGATCGCCGAACGGATCGTGGATTTCATTGCCAAGAACCCGGTCGAGGATGCCACCGGCGTGGCGCACACCGGCCTGCTGTCCCTGGAAGACCTGGCGGAATGGCACGCGACGATGGAGGAACCGGTGAGCCTCCGCTACCGCGGCCTTGATGTCCACAAGTGCCCGCCCTGGACCCAAGGGCCGGTCTTCCTGCAGCACTTGGCCATCCTGGAGGCGTATGACCTCAAGTCCCTGGGACACAACTCGGCGGAGTATCTGCACCCGCTGATCGAGTCGGCCAAGCTGGCCTTCGCCGACCGCGAGGCCTACTACGGCGACCCCCTCTTCGACGCGGTGCCGCTCCCCGTGCTGCTCTCGAAGGAATATGCGGCGAAGCGACGCGGCCTCATCGGCGAGGAGGCCTCGTATGAGATGCGCCCCGGCGATGCAGGTCGGGGCGTCCCGACCTACGCCACCTTCGACGTGGCGGGGGACAATCGCCGCGCCCTTCAGATCGCGGGCCGCTCGGTCCGAGAGTTGGGCCTGGGGCACGCTCACGTCGGGGACACCACGCATCTTGACGCCGTGGACCGCGAGGGCAACATGGTGGCCGCCACACCCAGCGGCGGCTGGATCGGCGACTCGCCGGTCATCAAAGGCCTGGGCTTCCCCCTCGGGACCCGGGGCCAGATGTTCTACCTCAATCCGGAGCGACCCAACGCCCTGGCGCCGCGCAAGCGCCCCCGAGCCACCTTGACGCCTTCGCTCGTCACGAAGGCCGGGGAGCCGTTCATGGTGTTCGGGACGCCGGGCGGTGATGGCCAAGACCAGTGGACCCTGCAGTTCTTCCTGAACTATGTGGAGTTCGGCATGAACATCCAGGAGGCTTTGGACGCGCCCACCCTCCACTCCATCCACTTCCCCTCGTCGTTCTACCCCCGACAGGCCTACCCCGGCCGCGTGGAGGCGGAGAACCGAATCCCCAAAGAGGTCATCGCGGCCCTGGAGCGCCGCGGCCACGAGGTCGGTCTTCTCGACGGGTGGGCGAATGGGAAGGCGATGGGGATTCGCTATGACAAGGACCGCGGCATCATCCTGGGCGGGGTGTCCCCCCGGCGGCTCATCGGCTACGCCCTGGGCTGGTAGGGGAAGAACGGAGCGGCCCAGTGAACACACCCCGCCAAGCTACTGGCGCTGGCCGCCTCGATTGAGATGGAATTCTTACAGGGGAGAAACGGGCTAATTCTGACGGGTAGTTACGGGGATTGGCTCCAGTGAGGGTGCGCCTGGGGTGCGTTTGGGTGCGTCCAGAACGGCCTCGGGATCGTCCAGCCGGTCCACGGCCTGCCGGTTCGCTCCGGGGATCAGGTGGCCGTAGGTGTCCACGGTCTGCTTGATCGTGGCATGGCCCGCCTGCTTGCTCACATAGGCCGGGGATTCCCCCTGCATCAAGAGCAGACTGACCCACGTATGCCGGAGTTGATGGGGTCCCCGGTGGCGAAGCCCGGCCAGGACCAAGAGGGGCCTCCACACCCTCCGCGCCCAGGTGTCATAATCCAGCGGCTTCCCGTTCGGCCCCCCAAAGACCCACGGGCTCAGGGGCTTCCCTTGCACCGTGGCTTCTAGGATCCGCACGTCCAGATGCTCCCGGAGGGCGGCCCGGAGTTGGCCGCTCATGTCCACAAGCCGGCCCTTGCCGTTCTTGGGGGTAGAGAGCCGTCGCTTGGTATAGCCCCGGCGTACCCGGATCAGGCTCCGCTCGCAGTCCAGGTCGTCCCGCGACAGAGCCGAGGCTTCGCCGATCCGCAAGCCGGCCCGGGCCAGGGTGAGCGTGAAAGGGTACTCCGTGGGGAAGCGATCCCGGCATGTCGCCAGTAGGTGCCGGAGTTCTTCTGCCGTGAACGGGTCCAGGCGCTCCGTGGGCGTGGTCTCCCGGCTCCCGACGAATCGCCCCACGCGAGACACGGGATTTGCCGGGATCAGCCCGTCATCCACGGCAGCGGCGAACATGGCCCGGAGGGGGACCAAGACCGTCCCGACCGTCCGGGGGTTCAGAGGCTTCCCGTCAATCCGGCAATTCCCGCCCGTCAGTTTCTCGGCAATCAGGGCCTTGATGTGGGAGCGGGTCACGGTCCCGAGGGGAAGATCCCCCAGGGTGGGGTAGGCATGCAGGGTCAGAAAGCGGGTGTAGTTTTCCACCGTGGCCGGCTTGCAGTTCACAGAAGCATAGATGGTCAACCAGCGGTCCCCGTACTCCCGAACGGTCAGGGGCCGCTCGGCCCGGTCCAGGATGGAGGAATCCCCGAGGGCCAGCTTCGCCTGAATCTTGCCGGCGGCCTCCCTCGCGGCCTTTCGCCCGACTTCGCCCGGACCGATGCGCTTGGACGTGCGCCGGCCCTGATGATTCACAAAAACCCACCAGGCTCCGCTTTTCTCTCGGACCTTGGCGCCCATGACTTAGCCCTCCTGCTTCGCCAGGAATTCCCGAATCGCCCGCCGGATTAGCTCACTGACCGTCACGCGATGCGTCTCTCGCTTTCGCAGGATCACGGCCAGCCGAGACAACCGCTTGTAATCCGTGGGGTCCAGGTACACCTGAGTGCTTTTCAGCGTCGGCATGGCGTCTCCCTTCGTCAAACAACATATATCAGGTTGCTATACGTGTCAAGCACAATCGGCAAACTACCGGCGGATTTCTGCAACCACCTCATTTACAAGGCGGTCCAGGTCGGGCGTGTACCGGAACCGCTGCATCCAGGTGTCGAAGTCGGAGCGGCGCACGAGGATCTTCCCGGTGACGGTCTGCCGCTTCCCCGCCTTGGTGACAATGACATGAGGATCGCGCAGCCTATAGCAGGGCAGGGGATGAGCCGGGTCGACCAGGTAGGTGCGGAGGGAGCGGACCGACAGCCCGGAATACTTGCTCAGTGCCTCCAGGTTGAGGAAGGGGTCCAGGTCCGTCTGAATTGTCACCGCCTCGATCGTGCGCATGGTGGCTTGTGAGATTGCCCCAGGTTCACCGTCATGAACGGCTGTTGTTTCGGAGCTGGTTCAACAACTCTCTGGCCTCACGAAAGAACTGGCGAACCTCGCGCCGCTGCTCCCGCGCTTCCTTGCAAAAATTTCCGCTCTTCCAGTGGGCAGCCCGGATCTTGCCTTGGGGAGTTCGCGGGCCGGTGCTGGCGCCCCCGTGCATCCGACAGCGGCCGTTCCTCATACCCCAGTTTTTACAGGGGGTTCCCCCCGTCCGGGTCTTCGCACCGCAGCGGCGTGCATGGGGTTCGATTTGAGTTTGTTTCATTCCCCCCTCTCCCCCTCCCCCCCTGGTTTGTGCTCCACGATCGCCACGGCCACCTGGCCGGCGGCGTTCACCTGGACGTGCTCGACGGTGACTGTCTGTCTGCCCTTGTTCCGGTAGTTGCCCAGGGCCTCCACCTGCAGGATGTAAAGGCGCAGAAAACGCGCGCCCTGGGCGAGAATTTCCTTGTCCCGTTCTACATTCCGTGCGTCTGCCCACCCCAGGATGCTCATCGCCATGTGGTGCGTCAGGACCATTTGTGCGGCCAGCATGCCCAACACCGGGTCCCGCGTTCCGATCCCTTTCAGCAGCTCGCGAGCTTCCTGGTCGGTATTACCAGGGACTCCTGCCTCAGCAGCTAGAAGACGGGCGATCCGGTTCTCAAGGGTTCCAGGCCGTTCAATGGGCGGTGGGATCTCTGGCACAGTCGCGCCGAGCTCGTCCACGGGGGCAATCGGCACCGCCTCTGGAGCCGCAGAGCGGACGGCCGGAAGCGTGGGCGATTTCTTCCCCGATTTGATCTTCGATCTCACCTTTCCGCCTCCGCATCGGGGCGCCGGGTTCGGCCCCGGGCACGCCAGCCCGGGACCAGGTTGACGCTCACCGCCTCGAGGATCCTCATGCCGTACCTTCGGCCAGCTTCTCCTGGCAGGAACGACAGGCTCCCGACAGTTGCTCAGGATGGGTAAGCGGGGCGCCGCAGAAGTCGCAAAGCGCGAGCCCGCGCCATTCAGGTTCCGGGAGATCGCTGCCCTGGCTTGGGGTCCCTTCGGCCATGCCTCCCACGCGCTTTTTATGGGGTACCGTCCGCATGGAATCTCAGCCGTGGCCGATCAAAGGTCACGGTGACCTCACCCTCCAGCCCATGTCGGTTCTTCGCCAGCGTGAACGTCACGGGGAGCTGCGCCCGCCTCCGGCCTTCCTCAGCGGTCCACAAGAAGCACACCGCGTCCGCTTCTTGTTCAATCTCGCCGCTCTCCCGGAGGTCCGAGAGCTGCGGTCTCGGGACGCTCCGGTTCTCGACCGCCCGGTTCAATTGACACACCGCCAGGATAGGAATGCGGAGGTCCTTGGCGATCGCCTTGAGCCCCCGGGCCACCTCGCCCACCTCGAGGTTTCGTGTTTCCTTCCGCCCGCCGGATACCTTGCCAATGTGGTCCAGGACCACCAGGCGGATCCCGTAGCTCGCCCGGGCCGCCCGGATCTGCCCCACGATCGTGCCGAGGCCTGGGGCCCCTGCGTCGGAGACGTACAGGCCGGAGGTGGCCAGCCGCTCCACGGCGGACACGGCCAGGGTCTCGGTCTGGACCGCGTAGAGGGTTTTCCCGGTGTGGATGGCCAGGATGCGCTCGGCGATCTCCCGGGCGGTCTGCTCGAGGCTGAGGAAGAGACACGGCACCGCGGGCGTGGCCAGGGCGTGCCGGACCAGGATCCCGCACGCGAGGGCCGTCTTGCCGATCCCCGGCCGGCCCGCGATCACAACCAACCTACCCTCGGCGATGACCGGGAGAGGTCTGTCCAGAATGTCGAAGCCGGCCTCGAGGGTAAGGGGTGGGTTCTCCCTGTCCAGCGTCGCCGCCACCTGTGCCGGCGGGAGAATGTCGCTGCCTCGCCCCGCTTGTGTCGCTCCGAACAGAATAGCCTCGGCCCTGGCGCGGGACTCCTCCAAAGTCTCCTGCTCCCCGTAGCCGGCCTCCGTGATTTCCGCGCCGGCCCGGATAATCCGCCGCCGCTCGGCCTTCTCGCGGAGAATCCTTGCATGGTGCGGCCAATTTGGGAGGGGTGGGCCGTCCACGAGCCGACCGAGGTAGTCGCTGCCTACCTCCAACATCTTCCCGCGCCGATCCAGTTCCTCAGATACGGTGTGCACGTCGCAGGCGATACCGCGATTGACGCACCGGACACCGGCCTCGAAGATCCAGCGTGCTTGATCCCCGAAGAACACATCGGGGGAGAGGGTGGCCGTCAGGCTGGCCGCCGCCTGCTCGTCTTGGAGCATGGCCTGTAAGACTATCGACTCCAGGTCGGGACTGTGCGGAGGGATTCGCTCATTCATAGGTCACCCCGCGCTTTCAGGACTCCGAGCTCATTAAACGCCAACCGGAAAGCTGGGATGGAGTAGTCCCCCAGGTCCCGCGTCCGTTTGGTCCCGTAGGTGAGAAAGGCCAGCATCCTGGCCCGCACCTCTTCGACGCCGGACGCGGTGATCATGTCGTGCAGGATCTTCTTGTCCCGGGAGAAGGTTGCCAGGTAGTGCGTCCCCCACTTCTTTTCGAAGAGGGCTCCGAATTCGGCCAGGAGGGTGTCCGTCTCGGGGTGGGTCTTCCGGGGTTTCTTCCCTGGCCCGGGTCCCTTTTCACCCCCACCAGCCGATGCCGGAGGTGCATCGGCAAGATCCTTCTTCCCTTCTTCCCTTCTTACGTTATGGTTATCGCTTGGTTGCCGCTTGGTTACTGGTAGGTTCCCTTCTTGGTTCTCCTGGTCCTCGCCCCCCTGGTAAATAGGCCAATTCACTATCTCAATCAGCGTGCATCGCTTGGTTGATATCTTGGTTGTAATTGAGCCGATGCGTTCAAGGCTCCTTAAAGCATCTCGGACCACTTGCCGGCCCACAACCGCCGCCTCTGCCAGGTGAGGCTGGGAAGTAACGAAGCTCCCGGCGGGGATTTCCACCCGTTCTTTCCCATCCCACCATTCCCCGGGCTTGAAGTTCGCAAGGGCAAGGCAGGCGATCCAAACCTTGAGCTGCCCGGGAGACAACCGCCACACGGGATGTTCGAGCATGGCCCGCCAGAGCTTGATATAGCCGTTCATGGCCGGCCCCTCTGCGCCAGGATCCGGCCCACCTCGCGGGCAATCGCCGCCCGGTCACGACGTCCGAGGTCCTTCGACCGGGTCCACCGCCGGAATGCCCCCGCCCGGTCTGCCGCTCCGAGGCGCACGAACCAGGCCAGGAATTTCTCGGCCTGCTCCGATGCGGCGATGCCCCGGTTCCTGCTCACGGGTTCGCCCCCTCGCGCCGCCGGAGTGCCTGGGCCCTCTTCCATCGCCTGCCGAGCCGGAGCCCTCGGATATATTCCCGCTCGGGCAAGAGCAAGATGCACCTCTTTCCCAGCGGGATGCAGACGAGGCCCGGGGGCACGGCGCCGGCGGCCTCGGGGGCAGGGCGCACCGGGGCTTTGCAAGGTGCACTCATCGGCGCCCCCCGAAGTTGTCCACGGCTCGGCGCAGGCGGAGCCAGACCTGGTGGTGCTGGCCGACAAGCTGGCGCTCGGGACTCTGCAAGAGGCGCTCGGCCTCGTCCGGGGAAATATCTACGGTGAAGAAAACGAGGTTCCCGCGACGAGCGGAAGGGGTCGGTTGGTAGCCCTTGAGGGCGAGAAACGCGAGGTCAAGAAGGTCCGGGGTGTCGAACGCCATGTTCTTTCCTCTTGCTGTCGTTATGATCTGCTTTGCTCTACATCCCTCGGCGCGCTCCCTCGTGGTGGCTTCTCATCGCTCCGCCTACGGCCCCAAGATGGGGATCGGCTCTTCAGCAGGCGGCACCGGCTCACTCGACCAGCCCCCCGATCCAGGTGGGTAGATGTAAGTCGTCGTGGTTTGCGTTAGGTTAATGCCAGGTACCGCCTGTGGAGGCACCTTGTTCCGGGCCTGGATGGCGGCCGGCACCGTCTCCGTCGGCACGTTCGCCTTCTCGGTTTGATCGGTGATCTGCGGCTCCGCGCTCACCGGGGCCACCGCGAGTTGGCCCATGAGGATCTGCTCCAGGACGATCGTGAGCCGCAGGCCGAAGCGCGTCTTGTAGTCCTCCACGGGGCGGAGCGTCTGGATCAGCATGTTCGAGTACATGTTCAGCCTGGTGATGAGGACCAGCGGGTTCCGCCGCGCCTGAATGGCCAGGAACGTCCCGTAGGCCGAGACGCTCTTCGACGGGTCGCTGGAGTAGTCGCTGGGGTTGTATCGGTCGAGAACGTCCGACATGCCGACCTCGAGGGTGACCCTGGCTGGCATGAGGTACGCATGGTCCGAGATGGACCCCCCCGGCGCGCTGTTGTCGGAGGACACCTGGACGGGGTGCCGGGTGATCACCATCTCCTGGTAGTGTTCCGCCCGGAGGACCGCGTCGAAGAAATAGACCACGGGGGAGTGGGTCTCCGAGACGGCGTATTCCACCAGGGCGTAAAGCTGAGGCTGTCTCCACTGCGGCGGACGGTAGGTCATGTCACTCCCTCCGGGCCGGCTCGCGGTTCGCCCTCATCGCTCACTAGCCCCGACACACGCCAGTTCGTCGGCGGGCGCCACACGGCGGGCCCGGAACCATTCCGCCAACTCCTCTGCGTCGTACACGATGCGCCGACCCACGCGGTAGTGGGGAATGGCCCGGTCACGTGTCAGCTTACGCACCGTGAACTTGCTTACTCCGAGCACTTCCCCAGCCCCTCGATCATTGACTTTTGGCATGCTGTTATCCCCCTGTGCCGTTGGTTGCTTTCCCGTCTACTGCCACAGATGATAGGGCATGATTCGATTCTCTTGCAAGAAAATGTTGCACCAACGGATAAGATGCTCTATACTGACCGTAGGCGTTGCACCACGATCAGAGGAGGCCAGAGACATGAAAAGGGGCAATCGGAGACGAAAGCTTGCGGCGATGCCACCCGATGGCCAGGGATTTCCCCCCTTACTGCCCGCCGAACAGGCCGTCAGATGGCTCTTGGAGTTCGAGAAGGCGGACTTGGGGCACTCTTCCCCGGCGCGCTTGGAAGAGATTGAGGCCGGCGCCTCGCGTTTCCTGGTCTGGTCGATGGCCGCGGGCTGGCCCCCCGAGACAAAGGGCTTCGGGCTGAAAAGCCTCCGCCGCTTTCAGGAAGCGACCCGCCAAGGTTTCAGGGGGTACTTTGAGAATCCGCCGTTCGGGTGGACCTATCGGGTAACCGTGCGGGGGGGTGTGTGGTCGCCGGGTGCCCTGTCTTCGGAGGGTGTCAGGTACGACTACTCACAATATGAACTGGCAGACGGACCCGAGATTGAGATTTTCTCCTGGCGGGCCGCACAGTATCTTCGTGTGCTGCATCGGCCCCTCCGCCGGTGCGCGCGGCCGGAATGCCGGCGGCCGTTCCTGCCAACCGGCCGACAAACGTACTGCACGCGCCGGTGCTCGGATACCGTGCGCCTCGCCCGTTTCCGGGGGAAGCTCGCCCAAGATCTCGAGCAGCGGGAAGCCTACCTATATCGCCGCAAGCTCGCTCGGAAGGGGACCTAGCGATTGACACGCGGAAGAAGGACCAGGCGCCCCGGGGGCTGTTCCGCCATCCTTGGGGCGAGTGGGGGATCTGGTACGAGTGAGGGGCAGGGCACGTCCACACTGGTCGTCGCCCCACCCGTTAAAAAGTCGGATCGGCCTTCCGGTCAACGCGGCGGGCCAGCCCCCAGCCATCTACCAGGAGACGGTACCCGCAGGCAGGCCCCTCTGGCGTCGTGTCCTTGGCCGCCTCGGCCACCCGGCCAAAGATCATCACCATGCCCCCGGGGTGCACTTGCGACAGGGCGGGTCGCAGTCCGTCGTGGAGATTGAGAATGATCATGTTCTTCTCCGGGTTCGGACAGCCCCCGGCCGGGTGCATGGTAATCGTGTTGAACTCGACGTCGATCTCATCGGCCGTGCCCATAATGGAGAGCGTCTTCGCCCCGCTCAACGCGGCTTCGACCTCGTTCGTGTGGCGGTCGGTCATCAGCGCTTCTGCGTCCACGCTCACGTCCGTCTCCGTAGACTCCGTGCCTACGAAGCTGACGGCCCAAGTGCTGCCTGCTTTTGTCTCCGCAGGAGATCGCGGGTTCACGGCGCCCGGACTCGTGCCTGACGTGCCGGCATGGCTTGTGGCTTCGGGAACGGGAGGGCTGTTCGGAGAGGGGGAAAAGTGGTTCCAGGCGTAGTAAACGACAACAAGGAGTATGATTAGAAGCAACCCGACGGCTCGCGCGCGCTGTTGCGCCGGCGTCATGGCGGCCCACATATTCGCGCGCTTGGTTTCTCCGCAGACCGTACACCGCTTCGGGTAGAACGGCAGGACCAGGAGCCAGAGGCCGAACGTCAGGATCACCGCGAAGAAGGTACCAAATCCCAGGGCCCGTTTGTGGCCCGTGCGCTTCCCGCAGTTCACACACTGCAGCATTTCCATGGCGGGCCTCTTTTCTACGCCCCCCGAGAGACCCCGGCGGGCGCCCCCCCCCGGGAGGGCGGAGGGGGAGCGCTCACCCAAAATCTACGCCTGTCCTGTCCCCGGCTCAATCGAAATCTCGACCAGGCCCGGGAGTGCCTCGCCTGGCCACCGTGGGGGCGCTCTACGCCGGATGAGAGCCACGATCTCAGGGGGGCCCTTATCTCCCTACCTGTCCGCCGCCTCCTCACGCGGCCTTGGCCGGCCGCTTCTGGTTATGGGGATGCAGTGACCGCCGGGCGTCCTCCAGCATTTTGATCATGTTGTGGAGGGTCCCCCATCGGATCGCCCAACCACGGGAGAGATTCGCAGACCTAGCTCGCGCGAGCTTGTGCAGGCAGCGGAGCGCTTTCAGGCCACCATAGGAGTCCGCGACGGTGATCTCCAAGAAGTCGTGATACAGCCGGGCCGCTTTGGGAGAAAGAGGCGGCACGGGTAGAGCGCCATGAGGGGCTTGCGTCGGAGACGTCTTCACGGTGGATCCGGTGCGGATGGGTTTCGGCTTCTCTTTCGCGGTCGGTTTCATCGGTCTTTCCCTCCTCACGCGGCCTTGGCCACCGAGGCCGGTTCGCAGAATGTCTCTCGTGCGTGCGCCTCAGCTACCTCTGCCAGTTCTTTGGCGGAGCGCTCCAGATCGTCCAGGATGATCCATTCGCACCAGTCCTGCTGGTCCTCGTCCTGAAAGGCGATATACTGCCCCTTCATGGCTGCTAGGATTCCCGCCGCCGCTTTCACCCGATCGACGAGGCATTCGATCGTGAGTGCATCGCCATGGAGCTTCTTCGCTGGCACTATCGGCGCGGGCATCGTGCCTTTCTTCGCGTTCTTCATTGCTGCCCTCCTGCCGCGGCCTCCTGGCCCGCCTCTTCGAGAAACCTGAGCTCGCCATAGGCCTCCATCAGCCCCTCGCCGAGAATGCGCTGCAGACAGCCGGCGCCCGTGGTATCCCCGTCGTCCAGGCTCCCCACGTCCTCAAGCAGGGTCCCCAAGGTTTCCAGGGCACAAGCCGTCTGAAAGACCCGCTGTGCCGCCTCGGCTTGGGCCCGCACGATCGCCGGGTCGGAGGGAGATAGAGAAGGGACTTGCTTTGTGGCGGGTTCTTTGGTGCGCTTTTTGGTGCTCATGGCTTCCTCCTTCTCGGGTTGAGAGTTATGGGCCGGGCCTCCGGTCACCCGCCCAGGTGTCGATCGAGCTCCGCCTTCGCCTCCCAGGCGGCCTCCAGGGAAGAGACGAGGGCCCGCCGGATCTCCTGGAGGTCCTGTCGCGCGATCGGGATCCGCCTCCGCCGGCTCAGAGCTGCCCGGCACTTCCCCGAGCAACACTTCTGCCGGCCGTGGAGGGGCGCCCCGCAGATAGGGCACTGCCCCGGGGTGGCCACCACAATCCCCGCCAAGAGCGCACGTGCGCCCTGTGGTGGGCGATCGGGTGAAGAGCTGGACTCGGACATGGGGTGTTCCTCCGCGATCGGTCAGGATCAAATCAGGGGACGGCCCGGGACTGCCTCTCTTTGCCCCCTGGCAGGGCCGCCTGTGGGGCCGTCAGCCACGATCTCCCCCGGGAGGCTAGGTGGTGGGTAGCCGTTCGGGGGGATCGGTCCTCAGCTCCTTGTTGTGACCGTGCCGGCTCGGGAAGAACGGGCAGCCTGGAAGCGATCTGCGACCGCCTGCCGTTCTGCCTCCGTCAACTTCCGCCGCGGGATGCCCCGCCGCAGGCTCACCCGGTTCAGCGGAATCGTCCAGAAGGCCGACGTCACCTTCCCGGCGCGCTCCGTGATCTTATTCGGACTGCCGTACAGCCGCTCCAGCTTCCGGCTCCATTCCGGCCAGGTGGAGCAGATATGTGCCTGCCTATCGTCACGGTCCAACCGGATCGTTACTTCCATCTCATCCTGCGAGACACCGCTGTACTTCATCGCTCCTCCGTGATCGGTCCTGGGTGCGCGCCCCCAGTTGGCCTCGCCGTCCAGGGTGCGCCTGGGGTGCGTCCTATGCCGCCCGTTGCCGTCCGCTGCAACCCCAAGCCCTTTAACTTCGCTCGTTCCACCCCCCGTTCGAATTGAGATGGAATCCCGGCCCATGATTGACCTCCACACGTTCTCGATCGTGGCGCGTGACCCGCGCGCGGGGGCGTTCGGTGTGGCGGTCTCCACGGCGCGGCCGAACGTGGGGAGCCTCGTGCCGTTCGTCTCGCGCCGGGGCGCCCTCGCCACCCAGGGCCGCGTCAACACCGATCTCGGGCGCCAGGGCCTCCACCTGCTCGATCAGGGTGTGCCGATTCACGTCGCGCTCCGGACGTTGCTGGAGACGGATCCGGACCGGGAGATCCGGCAGGTGCACGGGCTGGATGCGGAGCGGACTTTCTGCCACACGGGAGCGAACTGCGTCCCGTGGTACGGCCATCACGAGGGGGCTGGATTCACCGTCGCGGGGAACATGCTGACGGGGCCGGAAGTCATCCAGGCCATGGCCGACGCTTTCGGCGGGGCGGCGGGGCGGGACTTCTCCGACCGCCTTCTCGCGGCGCTCGAAGCGGGGCAGGCTGCGGGCGGTGACAAGCGCGGGAAGCAGTCCGCGGCCCTCCTGGTGGCCAGCGAAGAGCCCCGGATGTACCACAACCTCCGTGTGGACGATCACGCCGATCCCGTGGCCGAGCTGCGCCGCATCCACGACGTTATCGTCGCCCACACGAAGCAGATCGAGCGAGACTACGGCGCTGAAGGGGTCCGGCTGTTCGGCCGGGTGAAGTACTGAGCTGTCCATTCAGACCCGTTTCGCCTCGCCGAAGCATCGCGCGCCCGCCTTGACAAGGGCGGACAAGTGTGCGACCGTCTCTCTGCCGCCTCAGGAACACACATGGACCTCCAGGAAAAGATCCGCAGCCTTCCCGACGCCCCCGGGGTTTACCTCTTCAAGGACGCGCGCGGCGAGGTGCTCTACATCGGCAAGGCCGTGTCCCTCCGAAAGCGGGTCTCCACCTACTTCACCGGCCGCGATTTCGGCTACGACGGCGAGCGTCTCACCAGCATGGTGGGGCAGATCGCCGACGTGGAATTCCTGCTCACGCGGAACGAACTGGAAGCGCTGATCCTCGAAAGCAACCTCATCAAGCAGCGGCGCCCCCGGTACAACATCGTCCTCCGGGACGACAAGCAGTACCCGCTCATCCGGCTGAACCCCAAGGACCCGTTCCCGGCCCTGCAGGTGACTCGCCGGATCAAGAACGACGGCGCGCTCTACTTCGGTCCCTACGTCCCGGCCGGGACGATGTGGGACGTGCTGGCGCTGATCAACCGGACGTTTCCCCTGCGCACGTGCCGCAGCATCGCCGGGCGCACCCTGTGCCTCGAATATCACCTGGGCCGGTGCCTGGGGCCGTGCGAGGGGCTGCTGACCCAAGCGGAGTACGCGGAGGTCGTGCAGAAAGTGCGCCTTCTCCTGGAGGGGAAGGACCAGGAGGTCATCCAACAGCTCGAACAGCAGATGCACGAGGCGGCCGGCCGGCTGGAGTACGAGCGCGCCGCCACCCTGCGAGACCGGATCGATTCCCTGCGGCACGCGACGGAAGACCAGCGGGTGATCTCGGCCCGGGGGGAGGACCAGGACGTCTTCGGCCTGGCGCAGGAGGGGAGCGAGGTCCAGGTCCAGCTCCTGGTGGTCCAGGGAGGCAAGCTGATCGGCCGCAACAGCTTCGTCTTCGAGGGAGTGAGCCCCGGGGGGGCCGCCGGCGCGCTGGGCTCGCTGATCGCCCAGTACTACCTGGGCGCGCGCCACATCCCCAAGACGATCCTGACGTCCCACCCGCCGCCGGAGGCGGACCTTCTGGCGGCGATGCTGTCGTCGCGGGCGGGGCGGCAGGTGGAGATCCGCGTGCCCGAGCGCGGGCCCAAGGCCCATCTGGTCGAGATGGCCGTGGGCAACGCCCAGGCCATGCTGGCGCAGAGCCTCAGCTCGAGCGGGGCGCGAGAGCGGGCCATGGAGGAGGTCCAGGACGCCCTCGGCCTTCCCCGCCTGCCGCGGCGGATCGAGTGCACCGACATCTCCGACATCTCGGGCGTCCTAGCCGTGGGTTCGCTGGTCACGTTCGTGGACGGCCAGCCGAGCCGGCGAAACTACAAGCGCTTCCGCATCCACACCGTGCCGGGGGCCGACGACTATGCCATGCAGCGGGAGGTCCTCACACGGCGGCTCGCCAGGATTGACTGGCCGCTGCCTGATCTCTTGCTGATCGATGGGGGCCGCGGCCAGCTCAACATCGGGGTGCTGGCCGCGAAAGAGGCGGGGCTTCCCGACCTTCCCCTAGCCAGCCTGGCCAAAGAGGAGGAGCTGGTGTTCCGGCCGCGGCGGGCGGAGCCGATCCGGCTTCCGGACGGCTCGCGGGGGAAGCATCTGCTGCAGCAGGTGCGCGACGAGACGCACCGGTTCGCTCTCGCGTACCATCGGAGCCTTCGCGGAAAGAGCGGCCTGCGGTCGGTCCTGGACGAGATCCCGGGGATCGGAGCCCGGCGGAAGCGCATGCTTCTCCAGCGATTCGGGAGCCTCAAGCGGTTGCGCGCCGCCTCGGTGGAAGAGCTCAAGACCGTGGGAGGCCTGCCGCCCCGCCTGGCCGAAGCGGCTCACCGTTTCCTGGGTTCCGTCGTCGAGTAAGGATCAAACGGGGACCGCAGATTAGGCAGATTTCACCCCCGCCCGAGCCCTCCGCCGCTCCCATTCCGATTGCTCCCCCGCCAGTGGGAGGAGGGGCAGGGTAGGGGAGGGATGGGGTGGGGGGTCTGCGTGGTGGTTCATTTCCGGGGTCTTTGACCAGAGGAGGCGACATGAAGCGAGAGGTCATCAGGAGCGAGCGGGCCCCCAAAGCCATCGGCCCCTACGAGCAGGCGCTGAAGCTCGACGGCTGGGTCTTCACGTCCGGGCAGATTCCCCTGGATCCCGGGACCGGTGCCATGGTCGAGGGCGCCATCGGCGCCCAGACGCGGCAGGTCCTGGAGAATCTGCGGGGGGTGTTGGAGGCGGCGGGGACCTCCATGGGTCGGGTCGTGAAGGCCACGGTGTACATGACCAACCTAGCCGACTTCTAGAAGATGAACGAGGTGTACGCCGAATACTTCCACCAGAACAAGCCGGTGCGCTCGACGGTGGGCGTGGCCTCGCTGCCCCGCGGGGCATTGGTGGAGATCGACCTCATCGCCCAGGCGTGATGGGGAACGGAGAAAAAACCAGGGGCCGGTCGCTGACCGGCCCCTGAAGGATTCCGCCCTCCGCCGTGGCTACTTGATGGCCACGGCCTTGACCTGCTTGAAGTCGGTCCAGCCCTGGATCACCTTGACCACGCCGTCCTGGACCAGGGTGGTCATCCCCTGGTCGCGGGCGACCTTCAAGAGCTCTTCGGCCGTCGCCCGCTTCTGGATCATCCGTTTGATCTCGTCGGTCCCGATCAAGAGTTCGTGGAGGCCGGTCCGGCCCTTGTAGCCGCTGTCCTTGCAGGTCTCGCACCCCTTGCTCCGGTACAGGACGAAGTTGTCATCGTACTGGTAGCCCAGCTTGGCGAAGGCCTCCTCGCCATAGGCGTGGGAAAGCTCGTCGAAGGCCTCCTTGGGCGGATGATACTTCTCCTTGCAGCCCTTGCAGAGGGTCTTGCACAGGCGCTGCGCCAGGACACCCAGCAAGGCATCCGCAAAGTTGAAGGGATCCATGCCCATTTCCAGGAGGCGGGTGACCGTCTCCACGGCGCTGTTGGTATGGAGGGTGCTGAAGACCAGGTGGCCGGTGAGGGAGGCCTCGATCCCGGTCTCGGCCGTCTCTTTGTCGCGCATCTCGCCGACCATGATCACGTCGGGATCGGCGCGCAGGAAGGCCCGCATGGCGGCGGCGAATGTCAGGCCGATCTTCGGCTGCATCTGGACCTGCCGGAGCCCGTACTGGGTGATCTCGACGGGGTCCTCGGCGGTCCAGATCTTCCGCTCGGGGGTGTTGATGTGCCCCAGGATGGCGTGCAGCGTCGTGGTCTTGCCCGATCCGGTGGGGCCCACGCACAGGATGATCCCGTAGGGCTTGGCGGCGATGTTCTTGATCTCCCGAAGGTTCCGCTCGGACATGTTCAGCTTCTCGAGGGGCAGGGGCTCGCTGGCCGCCAGGATCCGCATCACGATGTCCTCGTTGAAGCCGGCGGTGGGCACGGTGGCGACGCGCAGCTCGATCTCCTTGTTGCCCACCATGAACTTGATCTTGCCGTCCTGAGGCTTGCGCCGCTCGGCGATGTCCAGCCGGGACATGATCTTGTACCGGGAGACCAGGGCCCGGCGATAGGCCGGGGGGATCTTCTGGTATTCGAAACAGGTCCCGTCCACGCGGAACCGGATCATCGTCTCCCGCCTCTCCCCGTATGGCTCGACGTGGATGTCCGACACGCCCATCTTGTAGGCGTCGGAGATGATCTGGTTGGCCAGGCGGACGATGGCGCTGTCATTCTCGTCCACGACACCGGCGCCGGCGTCCTCCTGCTTTTCCTGCTCGGCCTCGCTTACCAGCTCGCCCATGATGTCGGCGAGGGAACCCTTGCCCGCCGGCTCGGCCTCGCCGCTGGCGGCGTAAAGGAACTGCAGGATGTCCCGCCGCAATCCGACGGCGAACTGGAGCGTCCGGCCGGGGAAGATCCGCCGGATGTCCTGGACCCGGTCCAGGCTGTTGGGGTCGTCGATGAGGATCTGGACACCATCCTTGTCCCGCTTCAGGGGGAGCCAGTAGTTCTTTTTCAGGTAATCCATGTTCAGGGTCCTGAGCAGCTCGGGGTCGAGGACCATCCGGCCGTCGTACTCGAAGAATGGGCACTGGTAGAACTGGCTCAGGGACTTGCCGATGTCCGCCTTGGGGACCTTGTACTTGTCGAGCAGGAGGGACTCGATGTCCGTCTGCCCCTTCCGGGCCTCGGCGATGGCGGCGTCCAGCTCCGCCTGCGTGATGCGGTTGTTGGCCACCAGGTAGTCGAACTTGGTGGGGGTCTTCCTGGCCAGCTTCAACTGGTTGAAGAAGGCGATGCCCAGCGTCCTGGCGATCTCGACGACCGATTCCTCGTCTTTCTTGGTGAACCGTCCACCGCTCTTCTTGTTGACGAGCTGGATGAGGCCCACCAGGTACTTGTTCTCGGCCAGGATCGGGTAGGTCAGGATCTGCTTGGTATGGAAGCCGCTCTTCTTGTCCCAGGAGCTGTCGAAGAGCAGGGCAGGGCTGATGCTGTTGAGCTCGACCCGGTTATAGGCGTCGCCGATATTCAGGGGGCGGCGATACTTGGCCACGAAGCCGGCGATGCTCTGCTCGCTGATGGGGACGCGGATTTCCTTTACCTCGTCGATGTCCAGGAACTTGGAGTAGATCTCCTTCCGCTCGGTGTCCACGGCGTACAGCGTGAGCCGCTCCGCATCGAAGAGCGAAAGGATCTCGTCCTTCAGGTCCACCAGGATGTGATCCAGGTCCTTCGCCGAGTGAATCTGGTCGATGATCTGCTTGACGTGCTCGGCACGGGCGACCTTCTGCTGGAGTTCCTGCAGGGTCTCGGGCTGGACCGTCGTCTGCATTGCAGTGCCTCCACGCACCCCACCCCTCCTCCCCTTCTGTGTGCGGGGGAGGGCACAGGCCTGAGCCGGGGGTGCCCCGGGGAAATCCGGAAACGATCTAAAGACTATTCCGGATCGCGCCCCAAGGCAAGTCGAAAGATTCCGCAGCCGGCCCCCGGCGTGTGCCGGATGTCACAACCAGGATGGTCGGTGAAGAGCAGCGGACCTCCCAGGTCCAGACATTTCCTTGCTGAGACGGCCGGTCCGCAGTATGCTGTGCCGGCCAGGGGGGGGTGGGTTCGCTCGTCGAGGCTGTTCCGGTCAGAGGGAGAGATCCGCCAGGAAGGAGGCCGCCGTGATCCCCGCCCACAGATACACCGTCGTCCCCCGGATTCCCGACCGCCTGAAGGAACTTGTACGCATCGCGATGAATCTGGCGTGGACCTGGGACCACGAGGCCATTGACCTCTTCCGTCGGCTGGACCCCAAGCAGCTTCTGTGGGAGCGGTGCTACGCCAGTCCGATCAAGATGCTGGGCCTAGTGTCTCAAGAGCGCCTGGTCGAGCTGACGACTGACGAGGGCTTCCTGGCCTCTCTGGATCGGGTCAGCGCGCGCCTCACGAGCTACCTGGAGCGGCCCACGTGGTTCGATCAGGCCTACCCGAAGCATGGCCTGTGCGTGGCGTATTTCTGCGCTGAGTTCGGGATCGTGGAGGGCCTGCGGCTGTACTCGGGAGGCCTGGGGATCCTGGCGGGGGATCACCTGAAATCCGCCAGCGACCTGGGCATCCCCCTGGTGGCGGTGGGTCTCCTGTACCGGCGCGGCTACTTCCGCCAGTACCTCAACGCCGACGGCTGGCAGCAGGAACAGTACCCCGAGGCGGACTATTACAACCTCCCCATCGCGTTGGAGCGGCGATCGGACGGCGTCCCGGTCACCGTCGAGGTGGAGTTCCCCGGTCGCAAGGTGCAGGCCCAGGTCTGGCGCGCCCAGGTCGGGCGGGTCCCGCTGTACCTCCTGGATACGGACCTCGAGGCCAACGGCCCCGAGGATCGCGCCATCACGGGGTACCTGTACGGGGGCGATCGGGACATGCGCATACGCCAGGAGATCCTGCTGGGCGTCGGCGGGATCCGGGCGCTGGATACCTTGGGAATCGAGCCCACCGTCTGCCACCTCAACGAGGGGCACTCGGCGTTCCTGACCCTGGAGCGCATCCGCCGCCTGATCGTCCGGCACAAGGTGGGCTTCGCGGCGGCGCGCGAAGTGGTCGCGGCGAGCAATGTCTTCACGACGCACACGCCGGTGCCGGCCGGGATCGACGTGTTCACCCCCGACCTGATGGACCGCTACTTCGGGCCGTATTACAGGCAACTGGGGCTCAGCCCCGACGCCTTCGTGGGGCTGGGGCGACAGGATCCCGCGGACGGCAACGAGCCGTTCTCCATGGCGGTCCTGGCCATCCGGCTCTCCGGGGCCACCAACGGCGTGAGCGCGCTCCACGGACGGGTCTCGCGGCGGATGTGGTCCGGGCTGTGGCCGGGCGTCCCCGTGGACGACCTCCCCATCACCTCCATCACCAACGGCGTGCACGTCCGGGGGTGGCTCTCGCATGACATGGCCGGCCTGTTCGATTCCTATCTGGGACCACGCTGGATCTCGCACCCGGCCGACCATTCGATCTGGGACCGGGTGGAGCAGATCCCGGACGCGGAACTGTGGCGGACCCACGAGCGGCGCCGGGAGCGGCTGGTGGCTTTCGCCCGGCGGCGCCTGCGCATGCAGCTCGAGCAGCGGGGCGCCCCGCCCGCGGAGCGGGAGCAGGCCGAGGAGGTGCTGGACCCCAAGGCCCTCACCATCGGGTTCGCGCGCCGGTTCGCCACCTACAAGCGGGCCACCCTGCTGTTCCGCGATTCCGAGCGGCTGGCGCGGATCCTGGGCGATCCGCAGCGGCCGGTGCAGATCATCTACGCCGGCAAGGCCCACCCGGCCGACCAGGAGGGGAAGGACTTCATCCGACAGGTGGTGCACTTCGCCCGCCGGCCGGAGTTCCGCCAGCGGATCGTCTTCCTGGAGGACTACGATATCAAGGTAGGACGGTACCTGTACCAGGGCGTAGATGTGTGGCTGAACACGCCGCGACGTCCCCTGGAGGCCAGCGGGACCAGCGGCATGAAGGCCACGGTCAACGGGGCCATCAACATCAGCGTCCTGGATGGCTGGTGGGACGAGGCCTACGATGGCACCAACGGCTGGGCCGTCGGACGCGGCGAGGAGTACGATGACCCGGGCTACCACGACCAGGTGGAGAGCCAGGCCATCTACCAGATGCTGGAGAACGAGGTGGTCCCGATGTTCTACACCCGGGGCCGGGACGGCGTGCCCCGGGAGTGGGTCCGGCGGATGAAGAACGCCATGCGCACCGTCTGCCCGATCTACAGCGCCTCGCGCATGGTGAAGGAATACACGGAGCGGTTGTACCTGCCGGCGGGGCAGCGCTGGGAGGTCCTGGGCGCCAATGGCCTGGAGCGGGCGCGGGCCCTCGCCGCGTGGAGGGAGCGGGTGCGGGCCAACTGGAAGGGGGTGGCAGTGCAGTCGGTCGATGCCGAGATGGTGGCCGCGCTGGAGGCGGGGACCACCCGGTCTGTCCGAGCGGAGATCACGCTGGGGGCGCTCACCCCGAAGGATGTGTCGGTCGTCCTGTATGCCGGCCCCCTCAGCGGCGAGGGAGAGATCACGTCGGCCACCGTGTCCGAGATGAAGGTCGAGGGGAGCCCCCGCACCGGCGCGTACATCTACTCGGGGACGCTCCAGGGGCAGACGACCGGGCTGCACGGATTCCGGGTGCGCATCCTGCCGGCGCATGAGGACCTCTGGAACCCGGTGCTCCACATGAACTGCATCGCCTGGGGATAGCGCCGAGCGCCGAGCACTGAGAACCGAGAGGCGAGAGCCGAGAAGGGAGCCTCGGAGGGGCCTGAAAATCTGGTGGACCGGATGGGGGTCATGTGGTATGTAAAGAGCCCTGCGCGGGCCGCCAGGGGTAGCCGGGGGCAGGGCAAGCGGGCGCTTAGCTCAGCTGGTTAGAGCGCCGTCTTCACACGGCGGAGGTCACTGGTTCGATCCCAGTAGCGCCCACCACGACTCAGCGGCGCGAGAGTCCGGCTAGACGTCGGCTCGCGTCGCTTCGTTCGCGGGGAAGGCCCTCGCCCTTGCAGGGCAGGTTGCAACTGCTTGGCCCTCCCCGCGCACCCACGCCTCCGGCGCGGGTACCCGACCGAGAGGGGCGGGCCACCGCCCCTCCTCGGACTCTCCCCACGGACTGTGCGGTCCTGCGTAAAGTGCCGTCTATCTTCTAGACCGCACAGTATGGCTCGGGGGGTTGGCAGCCACAGGCCAACCCCCTTTTGTTGTCTCGGTTCGGATTTTGGGGATTGCCTCGACCCCCCAACGCCCCCATCATTCCGTGATCCAATCCAGGACTCGCTCGCGGGCCTCCCGGAGGCCGAGGTGCTCCACCAGGCAGGCCGTCGGCCCGCCGGTCAGGCCGGCCGCGACGACCGCGGCGCCCAGCGCCGCCTCGTACCCGTCCGGGGTGGTGGGAAGCTGTACGAGGGGCAGTCCACTCGCCAGCGTCTGGCTGAACTCGACGCGGCGAACCCCGGTCAGGATTACCTCGGACAGCTTGTGGAATCCCAGGAGGCCGAGCGATTCTTTCTCGATGGCCTCCCACAGCGCCGCCCGCCCACAGCCGGGGGCAGGTGGCTGGGCATCCTGCATCCGGCGGGGGCTCGGCCACATTCCGGGGTGGGATGCGAAGGCGGCCGGTGCCCCCTCTCGCGTCGGGCCCGCCTGGTCCGCGGCCGTGCCCTTGCCGTCCACGATGCGGCCTTCCCGTATGACGAGCTGGCTCCGCGTGCCGATGCGGGTGTGCAGCAGGACGAAGTCGCAGGCCGCATGGGGACGGCCGGCGGCCTCCAGGCAATGGATGGCCCAGGCCGCGGCGCACAGGGCATCCGACGTCCCAAGGTCGAGCCGGTTGAGCTTTCGGTGGGGCGGAACCGACGGAAGCAGCTTCACCGCAGGAATGCAGAAGGCCCGGAGAGAGCGACGCCGCGCCTCCGCCAGGAATTTCCCGAGTCCATCGGCGGTCGGACCGCCGGGCTGGAGCGTCATCTCGAGGATGTCCTGATCCAGGATCTCTCCGACGCGGGTGACGGGCACCCCGAATCCGGAAGGCAGGACGATGGGCATGGCGGGATGGAGGGCGATGAGATCCTCGACGAAATCCCATAGCTCGTCCATCCGGGCGAAGGTCTGGAGGTCGGCCGCCCGGTCCTCGTCCCAGGCCGCTATCCTCCAGGCCGCCGTGTCGTAATCGATCCCCAGGGAGAGCATCGGCCGAGCCCCCGCGCGCGTTTCGCCTAACCCCAATCCGAAATTCTCAACCGCCAAGGACACCCAGCTGGGGCTGGGTACCCGGAACGCCAAGATCGAAATAGCCTATTGGGGGAACGAACAAAACTTCTGAACGCCTCAGGAGCGCGGTTTCGCGTTCCTCGGTGGAGAGGTCGGAACATCATACCCCTGGCGGCCCGGGTACCCAGCGCTTGCGCTGGGTGATCATGGCGGTTCAAGGGTTTTCTCGGATCAGGGCTAAGTCTACTGATTTCCGGTCGCGAGGACAAGTCCGGATTCGTTCTTCGCCCTTGCGCCGCGCTGCGCGATGGCGGTGTCGTGGGAAGGGCAGAGAAGGGGTTGACCTCGATCGAAGTGCGTGGCATTCTGCATGGGGGTCCACAGCGCGTGAGATCCAGGTATCGGAATCGGTATTCGTCAACTGCGGCTGGCAAGGGAGGATCGGCATGATCGGCTCGGGAGCGTTCCGGTGGGAGGTGGCGGAGGGTCGAAGAGAATGGCGGAGCGGGCGTGGGTGGGGATCGGTCCTGCGCCTCGTGAGCGGCGCTGCCCTGGTGTTGCATCTCGTGAGCGGCCCCGTCCTTGCGGCGAAACCCAAGGGACCATCGGGCGGGGCCGCGGGACCCGGTACCTCCGCCTGGATCACCATCCATGCGGCCACCGGCGACATCCTGGCCAGCCAGGAGCCGGATCGCCCCGGCGCGCCCGCCTCCATGACCAAGATGATGCTGGCGCTTCTGGTGATGGAGGCGATCCGGGACGGCCAGCTGAAACTCGCGGATCCCGTTTCCACCTCGGCACTGGCGAGCAAGATGGGTGGGTCTCAGGTCTACCTCAAGCAGGGGGAGGTCTTTCCTGTCGAGGACATGATGGCGGCGCTCCTCATCGGCTCGGCCAATGATGCGGCCGTGGCGCTGGCCGAGCGATTGGCCGGCAGCGTCCCGGGGGCGGTGCGCCGGATGAACGAACGGGCGGCCGAGTTGGGGCTTGTCTCGACCCGTTTCGCGTCGGTCCACGGCCTGCCGCCCGGGCCCGGGCAGGAGGGGGACGTGACCACGCCGCGAGACATGGCCCGGCTCTCGCAGGAGTTGGTGAAGTTTCCTGAGATCCTCCGCTGGACGTCCACCCCCGAGGCCCCTTTCCGCCAGGGGGCGTTCATCCTCCAGAACAGCAATCACCTGATCGGACGCTTTCCCGGGGCGGATGGACTGAAGACCGGCCATTTCCGGGAGGCCGGGTACAGTGTCACTGCCACGGCCACTCGCGGGAATCTGCGGCTCATCACCGTCGTGATGGGGGCGCCCACGAATCGCGCCCGGTTCGAGGAGGCGGCGCGCCTCCTGGAAGAGGGCTTCAGCCGGTACGTCGAGGTGGTCGTGGCGAAGGCGGGGGCGCCGCTTCAGACGGACATTCATCTTCCGCGGGCGAACGGCGCCTTCCGTCCCGTCACGGGGAGCGACGTCCGGGTGTTGGTGCTCCGGGAGCAGAAGGACGCCATCCGGACGAGCGTGGACGTGCAGGCCGGGCTGCGGGCGCCCCTCGCCAAGGGCCAGGCGGTCGGCACGCTGGTCGCCCGCGTCGGGGATCGCGAGATCGTCCGCGCCCCGGTGATGACGCCGGCGGGGATCCCCCGGGCCTTCTTCTGGTGGCTGACGCCCTGGCGGTGATTCGGAGCGATGGTCATCCCGTTCCCCGTGGGCGGTCGCTCACCGCACAGGAGGGGACGATGAAACGGCGCACGATGCTTCGGGGGGCGGCGGCTGCTGCAGGAATGGCGTCGCTGATCTCGTCCCGCGGGGCCGGCGTGACGGGGCAGTCCGGACCCGGTCAACCTCTGAGAGACCGCCAGGAGATCTCTCTGCCGAAGCCGAATCTCAAGGGCGAGATGACCCTGGAGGAGGCCGTCGCGCGCCGACGCTCGATCCGGGACTTCACCCATCACCCGTTGAGCTTGGCGCAGATGGGACAGCTCCTCTGGGCAGCGGAGGGCATCACCGGCCGGGCCTCCTACCTCAGGGCGCACCCGTCGGCCGGCGCGTTGCACCCCCTGGAGGTTTACCTGGTGGGTCCGGATGGGATCTTTCACTACCGACCGGAAGGGCATCGCGTGAGCCTGGTGCGTTCCGGCGACAAGCGGGAAGCGCTGGCTCGGGCGGCCTACGGGCAGTCGTACGTGGCGGAGGCAGCCTGCGTCATCGTCATTGCGGCCGTCTACGCGAGGACCACGGGGAAATACGGGGACAGGGGTCGAATGCGGTACGTCCCCATGGATGCGGCCCATGCCGCCCAGAACGTCCTGCTGCAGGCAGTGGCGCTGGGCCTGGGGGCGGTGCCGGTGGGGGCTTTCGATGACGAGGCGGTCCGCGCGGTTCTGGGCGCGGCGGCCAACGAGGTGCCGCTCTATCTCATCCCGGTCGGCAAGGCGAAGAGCTGAGGGGCAGGGATGCAGAGGCACCCAAAGGGTACCCGAGGAGCGGGGGCAGGGGCGAGTCCGACGAGTGCCTTCGTGCGGCCGGCGCTGCTGCAACGCGAGGAAGGACGGCGCGTCGTGTGTCTCACCTGCGAGCGGCGCTGTCGCCTCGTGGAGGGCGGGACGGGCTGGTGCCGGACCCGCCGGAACGAGGGCGGCGTTCTTTACACCCTGATCTATGGAGCGGTCTCCTCTCTGTCGGCCAACCCCATCGAGAAAAAACCGCTCTACCATTTCTACCCGGGAACGTATGCGCTCACCGCCGGGAGCTGGGAATGCAACTTCGGCTGCCCCTGGTGCCAGAACTGGGAAATCAGCAAGAAGCCACCGCCGCCGGCGGGTCCCTCCACCTCTCCGGCAGCTTTCGTGGACGAGGTCGTTCGCGTCGGCTGCCGCGGCACGTCCATCAGCTTCAACGAGCCCACTCTATCCCTGGAGTGGTCCCTGGAGGTCTTCCGGCTGGTCCGTTCTCGAGGACTGTACAATACTCTTGTCACGAATGGCTACATGACGCCGGACGCCCTGCGCCTGCTGGTCGAGGCCGGTCTGGATGGGATGAACGTGGACCTGAAGGGTAAGGCAGAGGCGGTGCGACGTCACTGCAAAGGGATAGACGTAGAGAGGGTGTGGAACGCATGCCGCCTCGCCCGTGAGGCCGGCGTGCACCTGGAACTCACAACCCTGGTGATCCCCGGGGTCAACGACGACGATTCCTCCCTTCACGAGGTCGCCGGGCGCATCGTGTCTGGGCTGGGCGCCGACGTGCCCTGGCATGTCACTGGGTACTTCCCGGCGTATAGGTTTCACGCGCCGCCAACGTCCGTCGCGATGCTGGAGCGAGCGTGGACGATCGGGCGCAAGGCCGGGCTCCGGTTCGTGTACCTCGGGAATGCGCCGGGCCATCCCTCGGGGAACACCACTTGCCCGGACTGCGGCGCCCTGCTCATCGAGCGGTGGGGGCTGGCCGTGACCCGGAATCGCCTGCGCAATGGATCCTGTTCGGCGTGCGGAAGGAGCATCCCGGGTGTGTGGGGACCGGGACCAGCGGACCGGGCAGGAAGGTGCTGACAGCGGTACGGGAACGGAGTACAATGTGTCAACTCGACGAGATCACCGGGGACAGGGGCGAATCCAGATGAATTCACGCCGAGCAACGGCAAGATGCCTGTGGCTGCTGGTCCTTTTCGCGGCGGGCTGTTCAAGGGCCCCCGCGGTGGTTCCGACGCAGCCCATCGAGGCCCAGCAGTTCCATGGGAGGCGCGGAGGAGTTCTCGTCGGCGTGGACCCCTACTTCACGGCGGAGCAGACCCGAGCGGTCTTCCGTGGAGGCGAGAGGTTTCCGGAAAGCGGCGTGCTTCCGGTACAGTTGACCATCGAGAACGGTAGCAGAGGGGAGATCAAGGTCGATCCGACAGAGTGCAGGCTGGTCCGCCCCGATTCTCAGGGGGAAGGGGCGGTCTCTGCCCAGGACGCCTTTTCCCTGGTGAGGACGCAAATTCGCTATTGGGCCCTTCTCCCGATCATCGGCACCTCCGTCACTGCGGCTCGAAACGAGCCCATCCTGAAGGATCTTGAATCCCGCGAGCTGCGAGAATCCACGATCCCCTCGGGTGCCACGACAACCGGATTTGTCTATTTCAGGATTTCCGAGAACGAGAAGAACCTGGCAGGCAGCCGGGTGATGATCGTCCTGAAGACGGCTTCGGGCCAAGATTTGACCTTCGAGATCCCCATCGAAGGACGCCGCGACATCCCGGTAGCGTCCACTCCGGCCAAGTCCGCTGCACCACCGGCGCCGTCGAAGCCGGTGCCGTTGGATCCGAAGGTGCCGTCAAGCCCCACCCGCATCGAAGGGGCCGGCGGCGGCGTCATCATCCGGAGCCCCGCGCAGTAGTCTGCGGAATCCGGTCTTACCGGAGCAGCGTCGGCCCCTCTTTGCGTACGCCTTTCCCTGTGATTCTCCCGTGCCTCAGCCCCGGGAGACCACCTCGACCTCTCCTGTCGCTCCGTTGACCCGGACCCGATCGCCGGTCCGGAGGACGTCCCGGGGATTCGCGTCCAAACCGTCGACGATCGGGATCTTCACCTTGAAGAAGGCGTCCGCCAGGAGCGCGCACGCCACGATCATGGGCTCGCTCTTCACGTTCACGATGGCCGCCGGGGCGCACCCGTTCCTCACGGCCTCGAGGAAGATGCCCGGGGTCCCGGTGGATCCCCGACCGAAGGGGAACACGAACACCTTGTTCCGCAGCGAGGTCCCGCACAGATCGTGCCGTCGGTCGATCACGAACCCCGTCTGCGGATCGATGCCCTGCCAGAATCCGAAAGGCTGACCGGAAACCACCGCTTCCCCTTCGAACTCTCCGGGAGCGCATCCTCTGCCTTGAAGGATGATGCGAGGCGAACTCACTTCCGCTCCACCTGTCCCGTGATGGCTGCCTGGATGCACGCCTCGGTGCTGGCGAAGACGCACTCGGTGCCCACCGTGGTGGGGGTGTAATAGGCGAACTTTCCCGAATCGGTGGCCAGCCGACGGAATCCCCAGGCGCCGAGCGGACAGTCATTGTGGCAGGTGCCGACCATCAGCTTTGCGCCGGCCTGCTCGATCGTTTCGATGTAGCCCATCCTGCGGGCCATCTCCTCGACCACGGTGTTGGTGCAGATCCAGAGCTGGACGCCCATGTGGACCCGCTTCCGCCGGAGCAGCGCGGCGTATCGTTGCATCTGATCGATGGAGGCGTGCGGGCAGCCCACGCCCACCACGTCCACCGCGCCTCCCTTTCCGGTGCTCATCTGCTCCACGGTTTGGGCGATCTCCCGGGGTCCTATGCCGACGCGCTCGGCTGGCGGCTGCCCGCCCAATGCCTCCTCCACCGTGCGGGCCTCGGGCGTGATGCCGACCATGTGGTACAACGCCACCGATCCGCTGGCCGCGGCGGCCGCCCCGAAGGCTTTCAACTGATCGACGGTTGCGTGTTTCACCCCGGCGACGACAGGGATGCGGTCCCCCGTCACCTGGCCGACCCGGTACCCCAGCGCCGGGAAGTAGTGGTCCTCGAAGCTGGCGGAAAGCCTGGGATCCAGCTCGAAGAGCACCTCGCCCCGCCGGCACTCGGACACGTGGAGGCCGAATCGCGGCACCCGGCCGACCAAGGCGGCGCAGATGTCCACGTAGGCGGCCAGGCGGTTCGTGCGCGCCCCGATGACCGAGTTGGCGAAGACGACCGCGCTGGATTCCGACCAGCCGAGGTCCTCGCCGAACCTGGGCACGTTGAAGGTGGTGTACGGGGTGCACGTCCAGGTCGGGATCACGCCCATCCGGTCGAGCAGCTCCGCGATCTTGATCTGCCGCTCGGCGTAGTCCGCGGGGGTCCTGAACTCGCGCCAGCGCGCGAAATCGATGGAGCCGGGGTCGGAGGTCGTGCGAACCTTGACCCTGGCCCCCTGCGCGACGAGCTGGGAGTAGATCTCGATCCCCGCCTCGCCGGCGATCTGATACGAGGATCCCACCACGTGGGCGCTCATGATTTCCAGCATGCGGTCGGCGCCGTACGCCTCGCCCAGCTTCAGGAGCACGCCGAGCGCGATCCGCTGAGGCTCCCCGAACGCCCCATCGAGGATCCGACGCTCCTCATCGGTCAGGAACACGTCTCGCTCCCGCCCCTGTTCAATGTTCGACGTGCAAGGTTCAACGTTGAACCTTGCACGTCGAACCTCGACCCATCAACCTCGCACCTCGAACGCTGAACCGTGGACGCCGCTCGCCACCGGCGAGCGGTTCACAGCCCGAGGTAGGCCACCTTGACGTGGGGGTTCTCCAGCAGGGCCTGGCTCCCGCCCTGGAGGACGACCCGTCCACCCTCCAACACGTAGCCTCGATCCGCGAGGGTGAGGGCCCGCTGCACGTTCTGCTCCACCAGCAGGATCGCGATCCCCTCTTTGCGAACCTCGGCGATCTTCTCGAAGGTCGCAGTTACCACCAAGGGGGCCAGGCCCAGGGAAGGCTCGTCCAGCATGAGCAGGCGCGGTCGCAGCATCAGGCCGCGACCGACGGCCAGCATCTGCTGTTCGCCGCCGGACAGCGTCCCGGCCCGCTGGCGGCGTCGCTCGGCCAGACGGGGGAAGATCCCGTACACCCACGCCAAGCTCTCGCGGCGGCGCGCCTTGGGTCCCGGGAGGTACGCGCCCAGCTCCAGGTTCTCTTCCACCGTCATATCTGGCAGGACCCGCCGCCCTTCGGGAACGTGGGCGATGCCCAGGGCGGCGATGTCGTAAGGCGGCAGATGGTCCACGCGGGTCCCGTCGAACAGGACGGCCCCGCGCCGAGGCCGGAGGAGGCCCGAGACGACCCGGAGCAGGGTGGACTTGCCTGCCCCGTTGGCCCCGATGACCGCCACGCTCTCGCCCTTGGCAATGGCCACGCTGACCCCCCGCAGGATCGTGACCTCACTGTACGCCGCATCCAGGTCCCGGATCTCAAGCATGGCGATACTCCGCGCCCAGGTAGGCCTGGATGACCCGGGGGTCCGACGAGATCTCCTTCGGCTTCCCCTCGGCGATCTTCATCCCCTGGTCCAGGACGACGACCCGGTCGGAGAGGGACATGACGGCGCGCATCACGTGCTCGACGACGACGACCGTGAGACCCTGGTCCCGCAGGCGGGCGATCAGGCGGATGGCCTCCTCGACCTCCGTGGGGGTGAGGCCCGCCATGGTCTCGTCCAGGAGGAGGAGCCGCGGCTCGGTCCCGAGGGCGCGCGCCACCTCCAGCCGCCGCTGGTCGATGGTCGTGAGGCTTCCCGCCAAAGTGTGGGCGCGTCCCTCGAGGCCCACCAGGCGCAGCACTTCCTCCGCTCGTGCGGAGGCGGCGGCCGGGTTCGGATGCCGGAGGAGGGTTCCCATCAGCACGTTCCGGAAGACCGTCAGCTCGCGGAAGGGCTTGGCGATCTGAAAGGTCCGGCAGATGCCGCGGGAGCAGACCCCGTAGGGTCGGAGGCCTGTGATCTCCTCCCCGGCAAAGCGGACAAGCCCCCGGTCGGGAGGGTAGAATCCTGTGATCAAGTTGAACGTGGTCGTCTTCCCCGAGCCGTTGGGTCCGATCACGCCCAGGATCTCGCCCGTGCGGACGTAGAAAGACAGACCGACCACCGCCTGCACCCCTCCGAACCGCTTGGCGAGGCCCTCGACCTCCAGGAGGACGCTCTCGTTCATGCCTGGGCCGCTCCCGGGGACGGGAGGTGGTCAACGATCCACCCGTACAGTCGCGCGAACCACGGGAAGACGCCCCGAGGGCGCCAGAGGATCACCGCCACGAGCAGTCCGCCATAGACCATGAGCTCCAGGCCCGGGTACTGCCCGGCGAAGATGATCTGGGTGGACTGGATGAAGCATTCCATGATCACCGCCCCGATGGCCGGGCCTAGGATCGTCCCGACGCCTCCCACGATGGCGACGAGGGCGATCTGCACGCTCAGGCCGAGGCCGAAGACGCCGTCGGGATGGATCACGTAGGTGTACTGGGCGTAGAAGACCCCGGCCACGCCGGTGATGAACGCGCTGAGGGCCAGCGCCTTCGCCTTTGCCCGGGACGAGTCGATCCCCAAGGCCTCGGCCGCATCCTGGTTCTGGCCGATGGCGACCAGGTAGTGGCCCAGCCGCGACCGCTCCATCCGCCGCGTGATGAGCACGGTGGCCACGGCCATGACGAGCGCGATGTAGTAGTAGGGAAACTTGGAGTCGAACTGGAGCAGCCAGGGGGCGTTCCCCTTGAAGGGCACCGTCAGGCCCTGCGCGCCGTTGGTGATCTCCCGGAAGTGGAGGACGAGCAATCGCAGGGCCTCGGCCAGCCCGATGGTGGCGATGGCGAAATAGGGGCCCTGCAGGCGGAAACAGATGATCCCCACGGGCAGGCTGAGGAAAAGCGCGACGATGCCGCCCAGCCACATGGTGAGCCACGGGGAGATCCCATGGGCGTTCACGAGGAGCGTCGAGACGTAGGCCCCCGTTCCGAAGAAGGCCGCATGCCCTAACGAGAGCTGCCCGCCGTAGCCGCCGATGAGGTTCCACGCCTGGCCCAACACGACGAAGATGGCCATCATGACCAGGATGTGCACGTAGAAGGGGTTCGGCATCAGATGCGGCAGGACGACCAGCACGAGGAGGATGACGGCGGGGACATATCCCTGGGGACTCAGCACGCGATTCATGCCTGTCCCCGGAGGCCCGAGGGTTTGAAGACGAGCGTCGCCACCAGGATGGCGAACACCACGACGAGGCCCAGGTCCGCCCCAGCGAAGAGAATGCCCAGGGACTCCGCCACGCCGACGATGAGGGCGGCCAGCATGGCCCCCTCGATGCTGCCCAGAGTTCCTAGGATGACCACGACGAAGGCGATGAGGACGAAGATCACGCCGACGGTAGGGAACACGTAGAAGAACGGGACGATGAGGCCGCCCGCCGCCCCCGACACCGCCGCCCCCAGGCCCACGGCCAGGAGGTACATGCGGTCCGGGTTGATCCCGAGGAGCATGCTGACCTCCCGGTCCTGGGCTACCGCGCGTAGGGCCTTGCCCAGGTCGGTCTTGGAGAGGAACAGGGTGAGCAGCCCCGCCAGCAGGAGCGCTCCGAGAAAGGCGAAGAGGCGGGGCATGGGCAGCGCCACACCCGCCAGACGGAGCGTCCACTCCGAGTAGGCAGTCTTCACCGTCCGGAAGTCGGCCGTGAAGAAGAAAAGCGCGGCGTTCATGAGGATGACCGAGAGCCCCACCGTCATGAAGATCTGGGCCAGATCCGGCGCGTGGAGGATCGGCCGGAACAAGAACTGCTGGATCAGGACGCCGAAGCAGAACAGGAGGGGCATGGTGATCAGGAGGGAGAGGTACGGGTCAATCCCCCAGAGCTTCCAGAGCCAGTAGGTGGCGTACATCCCCATCATCACGAACTCGCCCTGGGCGAAGTTCACGATGCGGACGACACCGAAGATGAGCGTGAGCCCGATTGCGACGAGGGCATAGATCCCCGCCATCAGGATGCCCGTGAGCAAGCCTTGGAGGATCGTTGTCAGGTCCATCGCGCATGAAGGGGGTCAGGACCCGGTCCACAGGACCTCCGGACCGGGCCCCTGACCCCCCAAACTTCCCTTCGGCTTCTTAGAGGTTTACCCGCGCTTGTCCCAGGCGGGCACGGGCCAGACGGGTTTCACCCGCGCGTCCGACTCCGGAGCGACGGTTCGCAGATGACCCTTCTGCCACTGGGTCATGACGGGATGCACGTGCTTGTTCCATCCTTTGTCGTCGAACTCGACGTGACACCCCGGCATGACCGAACCAGGGCCCTTCGTCAAATTCGTCTTGGCCAGGGCGTCCCGCACCTTCGCCGGGTCGGTGGAAGCGGCCCGCTCGATGGCATTGGCAATGACCCAGATCATGACGTAGGCCTCGCCCGCGTGCTCCATGAGGAACTCGCCGAATCGCTTCTCGTACGCTGCGGCAATGCGGGAAACATCCGCGCAATTGATGTCGTTGTTCCAGGAGGCCACCGAGAAGACGTACTCGGAGTCCTTGCCCAGGTCCTTGTAGAAGTCCGGGATGAGATACCCGGCCCCGCCGGCGATGATCCCGGCGTTGACGTTGAGCTGCTTCATCGTCCGGATGATCAGCAGGGCGTCGGTGATGTACGACACCGGGAAGAACAGGTCCGGCCGGGCGGCCTTCATCTTGTTGACCAGCGGGGTGGCGTCGGTGAACTTGGCGGTATAGGGCTCGGCCATGACCACCTCGAAGCCGAACTTCTTGGCCCCGTCGATGACGCCCTTCGAGGTCGAGGTGCCGTAATCCGTGTCCTCGAACACCACCGCGGCCCGCTTGCCCTTCCCGGCGAGCTTCGCTGCGAACTCCATCTGCATGTCGCCGAACATGCTGGACTTGGGCGAGACCTGGAACGTGAACTTGAACCCCCGGTCGGTGAGCTTGTCGGCGACAGAGCCCGTGACGAAGGGGATCTTGTACCGCTCCGCCACTTCCGTGGCCACCAAGGTGAAGGTGCTCACGTAGCATCCCGTGGCAGCCGCGAGGTTCCCCGTAGCCATGAGACGCTCGGACTGGTTTCGGGTCACGTCCGCTTCGCTTTGGATATCCGCGTAGATTGGGTTCAGCTTGGCGCCGCCCAGCGACTTGATCCCGCCGGCGGCATTCACCTCGTCCACGGCGAGCTTCACCGCGTTCTCACACATCTGGCCGAACCGCGCCCCGGATCCCGATGTCGGATACAGGACCCCGATGTTCACCTCCTTGGCCGCGGCGGCACGCGCGCCGCGAAGGGGAAGCCCGGCCAGGCCTGTTCCGACGCCCAGGGCGGCCGCTCCCTTCAGGAAATCCCGACGGCTGACCGGATCACAGAATCGTTGACGACTGACACGGTGCCCCTTCTTCATGGTGTCATCCTCCTCCTTGCGAGGTTCCGTTCTCCTACTGCGCCTATCAGGAAGCTTATGTGAAACGTGCCCGGAAAGTCAATCGGATAAAGCAGGGACCGCGCTCTGCGAGCTAATCCGGCTGCATCGGACAGGTGCCGTGCTGCTCGACGAGGTCAGAGATCCGCTCGATGCCCTCGATCAGGGACGTCGGCATTACGTTGTCGGCCACGGCCAGGATGCGCTCGCGACTGGTCATGTTCTCCCTCGTATCTCGGCGACCAGTCCTTACATTGAACAGGGTCTCAGGCTGTTCCGAGGCCCCGTTCGCAAACAGTCACACTCCTCTGCGGTCACATCACCACGCCGCCGTCCACGTGCAGGGCCTGGCCGGTGATGTTGCGCGCCTCGTCCGAGGCGAGGAACACGGCCGCCCAGCCGATGTCCTCGGGCGTCTGCTCGCGCTTCATGGGGACGATGGCGTTCACGCGGCTCTCGAAGACCTGCCGCGGCGTCATCCCGGCATACAGCCCGCCGCCCTTGGCCATCCGCTCGGCCGTCGCCTGCCAGAAGGCCGTCCAGAGGATGCCGGGGCAGATGGCGTTCACGTTGATGCCGTGGGCGGCCAGGTCCTTGGCCACGATCTTGGTGAAGGTGACGACTCCCATCTTGGAGACGCTGTACGGGGGCATGTTGGGGGAGTTCATGGTACCGGCGATGGAGGCGATGTTGATGATCTTGCCCGTCTTCCGCTCGATGAAGTAGGGGGCGATGGCCTTGCAGGCGAAGAAGATGGACTTCACGTTTACGGCCCAGACCTGGTCCCAGTCCTCCTCTACATTGTTGGTGAAGGGATTGCCCGGCCGGCTGGCCATGCCGGCGTTGTTCACCAGGATGTCGATCTTGCCCAGATCCTTCTTGACCCGATCGAACAACGCCTGGAAGTCGGCCTCCCTGGTCACATCGGTCTTGACGGCGATCGCCTTCCGGCCCAAAGCCTTGACCTCGTCCGCCACCTTGCCCGCGGCCTCCACCTGGAGGTCGGCGATGGCCACGTCCGCCCCCTCTTCTGCCATGCGCAGGACGATCCCGCGTCCGATGCCCATGGCCCCGCCGGTGACGATGGCTACCTTGCCTGTCAATCGCATGGCTGGATCCTTTCTGTCAGCGTGTGGTTTGTCTGCGGGGCATCATCCGTCCCGGCGCTTCCCAGGCGTCTCTGGGCTTGGCCGCCCACCCGATACCCCGCTCCGCCAGCTTGGCGAACGTCCGGCAACCGCTCTCCCGGCCGGCCTCGGTCTGATTGCCCGGCCGGGAAGAGACGAGCCCATCCGCCCCCTCCCGGAGCCGGCTACTCGGCCGGGACGAACTTGCCGTTCTTCACCTGCACCATGACCATGGAGTCCACGTCCAGGCCGTTGTGGTCCTCGGCGGTCAGGTTGTACACGCCCGAGACGCCCACGTAGCCTTTCGTCTGTTCGATGGCCGCGCGCAGCGCCTTCCCGTCGGTCCCCGCCTTCTTCATGGCGTTGGCCACGATGGTAATGGCGTCCCAGGCGTAGCCCGAGTGCGTATTGATGGGGAACTCCTTGTCGTGCTTGTAGACGTCGCCGTAGAGGTGGATGAACTCGGTGATGACTTTCTTCTGGGGATCCGAGTTGGGGAGTGAGTCGCCCACCATGAGTTTGGTGGCCGGCATGCGATCGCCCTCGGAGGCCTTCCCCGCCAGCTCGATGTACTTCGGGTCGGGGAGCCCGTGGCACTGGAACAGGGGGATGGTGATCCCCAGTTGCAGCTTGTTCTTGGCCACGATGGACCCGACCGGGCCGATGGTCCAGGTGACAATCGCCTGGGGCGCGGAGTTCTTGATCTTGGTGAGCTGGGCGGTCATGTCGGTGTCGGAGGGGCCGAAAGACTCCTTGGCCGTGAAGGTGATGCCGAACTCCGGAGCCAGCTGCTCCAGCCAGACGAGGCCGTCCTTCCCGAAGGAGTCCGCGGCGGTGAAGAGGGCCACCTTGGTGAGGCCCTTGGCCTTCAGGTACTCGTAGAGCTTCCTCGCTGCCGTGGAGGAACGCTGCGGCGACTTGAAGACGTAGGTGTAGGCGCCAAGGTTGCCCCCCATGATCACCGGGTCGCCCCCGACGGTCATGAAGGTGGGAACGCCCGCCTCCTCGACGATCTTCTTGACGCTCATCCCCTCGGCCGTAGAGGTGGGCCCGATGATGGCGGCGACCTTGTCGCTGAAGATGAACTTCTTGGCGATGACCGCGGCCTTGGCCGGGTCGCTCTCGGTGTCGCCCACGATCAGCTCGATGGGACGCCCGTTGATCCCGCCCTCCTTGTTGATCTGCTCCACGACCATCTGGGCCACCAGCTTGGTCGGCGTGCCGATGTTGGCGGCGGGGCCGGACAGGGCGAAGAAGGCCCCGATCTTGATCGACTCGGCGCCGAAGGACGGTGGCACTCCAAAGCACAGGGCCAGCGCAACGACGACGGCGATTTTCACTCTCATGGTCATTACCCCCTCTGATGGGTTGACTAGATGATGGAATCCTGAATGCGTGAATCGAACACGCGCTTCGTCTTGCGCTCCGAGCGGGGCAGCGAGCCATAGTCCGCCAGCTCCACCTCGGGCGTGACCATGACCTTGTGCTTGACCGTATGCACGATTTCGCGCTGCAGCTCCTCCCCCCGCCCCCGCTCCACGCCCTCGGCCCGCTCCACCACGAGGCGCATGTGGTCGCGCTCTTCGGCGTCGCGCGTGAGGTGGATCTGATACTCCGAGCCGAGGCCGGGGATGGAGGAGAGGATGCTGTCGATGGTGGAGGGGTAGATGTTCACCCCCCGGAACTTGAACACGTCATCGGTGCGCCCCCGGATCCGCGAGTGGCGCGGCAGGATGGACCCGCAGGTGCAGCGCCCCGGGATGATCCGCGTGATGTCTCGGGTCCGGTACCGGATGAGGGGCGCGGCCTCCTTGGCGAGGGTGGTGACGACCATCTCGCCCCACTCGCCCGGCGGGAGCGGCTTCAGGGTCTCGGGGTCGAGGATCTCGAGGAGATAGTAGTCGGCCCAATAATGGATGCAGTCGTGGTGCGGGCACTCGATCCCCGTACCCGGGCCGTAGAGTTCGGTGAGCCCCGGGATGTCGAACAGCTCCACGCCTCCCAAAAGCTCGGAGATCTTCTTGCGCATGGACACCGACGAGCACTCCGACCCGTAGATGACCTTCTTGAGGTTGATCTTCTCCGCCAGGCCTCGCTTGTAGACCTCCTCGGCCAGGAGGAGCCCCATGGAGGCGGTGCAGCAGAAGACCGTGGACTGGAGGTCCACCAGAAACTCGCACTGAAGGTCAAGGTTCCCCGGCCCGGTGGGGACAACCATGGCCCCGACCCTCTCGGCCCCTGCCTGGAAGCCCACCCCGGCCGTCCACAGGCCGTAGCCCACGGCGATCTGAACGCGATCCAGCGGCGTCACCCCGGCCATCTCGTAACAGCGGGCGAAGAAGTGCGCCCAGTCGTCCACGTCCTTCTGGGTGTAGCAGAGGATCTTCCGCTTCCCCGTGGTGCCCGAGGAGGAGTGGATGCGCACGATCTGCTCGAAGGGGACCGACCGCAGTGGGAAGGGATAGTCGTCCCGCAGGTCGTCGGCGGTAACGAAGGGGAGCTTCGCCAGGTCGTCCAGCGAGCGGATGTCCTCGGGCCCGACCCCCGCGCTATCCAGCTGGGCCCGGTAAAAGGACGAGCTCTCCCGCGCGTGCCGCAGCGTCCACTGCAGGCCCTTGAGCTGGTGGGCGGCGAGCTCCTCTTCCGAGGTGAAGGGCGGCATGAAGGTCAGTCTGCTCATGTCGGGCTTCTCCAATCGAACGTTCGTCAATCCCGCGGCCCCCAGGCGGCTCTGGGCCGGGTTGTCCTTCGAGGCGGCGCCCAGGAAGGCGCGGCGCAGTTCCGGGTGGACCAGGAGCGCGTCGCTCCTGCCCGAGCGCACGATTTTGCCGTTGGCCAGGAGGTAGGCGGCGCTGGAGGCGGTGAGCGCCCGCGCGGCGTTTTGCTCCACCAGGAGGATGGTCGTCCCCGCGCGGGCGAGCCGGTGGATGATCTCGAAGATCTCGTCGGTGATGAGCGGCGCGAGACCCAGGCTCGGCTCATCCAGGAGCAGGAGGCGCGGCCGCGCCATGAGGGCCCGGCCGATGGCCACCATCTGCTGCTCCCCTCCGGAGAGGCTGGCGGTCGGCTGGTCGGCGCGCTCCTTCAGCCTGGGGAACCGCGCGAAGACCTCGGCCAGCCGGCGGGAAAGCTCGGCCTTGCCCGAGTTCCCGGCGAGGCCGCCCAGGACGAGGTTCTCCCGCACGGTCAAGTCGCCGAACATCTCGCGCCCCTCGGGGCAGAGGGCCACGCCCAGGGCGGCCATGTGGAAGGGCGGCTTCCCCGTGACGTCCCGCCCATCCAGCAGGATGCGTCCCCCCGAGGGAGGGACGAGGCCGGTGATGGTTTTGAGGAGGCTGGACTTTCCGGCGCCGTTGGCCCCCACGATCGCCACCGTCTCCCCTTCGGCCACCTCGAGATTAATCCCGAAGAGGGCCTGGGCGGCCCCGTAGTGGAGGGTGAGGTCCTCGATCTTGAGCAGCGTCCTGCGGGCATCCATGGCCGTCACGCCGTCACGCTGATCTTCCCGAGGTAGGCCTCGAGAACGAGGGGATTGCGGCGAACGTCCTCGGGCGCGCCCCCGGCGATCCGGCGGCCGCCGTCGAGCACCACCACGTGGTCCGACACCGACATGACCAGGTCCATGTCGTGCTCCACGATGATGAGCGTGGCGCCGGTGCGCCGAATCTGCCGGATGAGCGTGCCCACCCGCTCCGTCTCGTCGGGGTTGAGGCCCGCCACCGGCTCGTCCAGGAGGAGGAGCCTGGGGCCCGAGACGAAGGCGCGGGCCAACTCCAGGTGCTTCTTCTCGCCGTAGGAGAGCGCGCCGGCAGGCCACTCCGCGCGGTCCGCCAGGCCGAAGGTGTCCAGGGCCTCCAGGGCGGCGAGCCTGAGCCGCCGCTCGCGGTGGCGCAGGGAGGGCGTCCGAAGGAACGCTTCCAAGAGCGAGTCCCCGGCTTGCGTGGAGAGCCCGCATAGGACGTTGTCCAGGACCGAGAGTCTCGGGAAGAGCCCGAGATTCTGGAAAGTGCGGGCGATCCCCAGGCGGGCGATCCGGTGCGGGGACAGGCCGAACAGTTCCTGGCCATCGAAGACCATGGAGCCTTTGTCCGGCCTGAGCAGTCCGGTCAGGCAGTTGATGAAGGTCGTCTTCCCCGCGCCGTTGGGGCCGATGAGGGCCGTCACCTGCCCTTTCCGCGCGACGAACCCCACGTCGTGAAGGGCCGGGACGCCGCCGAAGTGCTTCGTGAGGCCCGAGGCCTCGAGGATGATCCCATTGGGGGGGACGGTGGCCATGCAGGTTCCTCTACTGCTCGCTTGCGTAAGTCCGCGTGGTGTTGCCCTCAAGGCCGCCCCTCCGAGCGCCGGGCCTCGTCGAGAACCGGGCGGCCTTGCTCCGGCGCCGCCGCCCGGGTACCCAGCGCAGACGCTGGGTGCGGGCGCGTCGCGCCGTGGGCGGGGTTACTGCTATATTCGCGTGGGCGGAGACCACGGCGACCGAACCCGTCCGCCCCGCGGGCCCGTCGCCTCGGGGCGCCCCCGAGGGCACAACATAGCGCGAATCACCGCCATGAAGCATTAGGCTATCCGGCTCACGGTGGACCGCCCGCGCGCCAGTCGGCTCTTCGCCAGGTCCGCGATTCCGGCGAGGAACCCCCGGGGAAGGATCAGGAGGACGGCCACGACGATGAGGCCGTGGATGATTTCCTTGGAGTCCTCCAGCGGGCCGAGGAAATAGGGGAGGACGGTGATGAAGGCGGCCCCGCCGAGGCTCCCCCACAAAGACCCCAGGCCGCCGATGACCACCATGATGACGAAGTCGATGGAGGCGAAAATGCTGAAGGTGTCGGGGGTGACGGTCCCCATGTAGTGGGCGAAGAGGCTTCCCCCGACGGAGGCGAAGACGGCCGAGACAGTGAAGACGGCGATCTTCCCGCGGCGGACGTCCACGCCCATGGCCGCGGCGGAGACCTCGTCCTCGGCCAACGCGGCGAGGCCCCTTCCGACGCCGCTCCGGACGAGGTTGAGGGAGAGGGTGAGGAAGACCATGGCCGCCCCCCAGAGGAGGTAGTACTGCCGCACCTCGTCCCGGAAGGCCAGGCCGAGCACCGCAAGCGGCGGGATGCCCGACAGGCCGCTTGGACCGCCGGTCACCCTGTCCCATTGGACCAGGACGTTGTGAACGACGATGTTGAACCCCAGCGTGGCCATGGCCAGGTAGTGCCCCGTCAACCGAAGCGCCGGGAGGCCGATGATGAAGGCGGTCAGGGCCACGCCCGCGGCCGTGAGGGCCGCGGCCAGGAGAGGCGGGATCGCGAAGGCCGTGGTGAGAATCGCGGAGCCGTAGGCCCCCAGCCCGAAAAATGCGGCGTGCCCCAGGGAGATCTGGCCGGCGTAGCCGACGAAGAGGTTCAGGCCCAAGGCGACGATGGCGTGGATGGCGATCAGGTTGAGGATCCCCAGCTTCCAGGGGTTGTCGAAAAGGAGCGGCACCGGCGACAGGACGAGGCAAAGCCCCACGACCGAGAGGCCGGTCCGATGCCGCGCCATGAACGAGGCAGCGGCTCGTGGGCTCATCGCGAACCCTCGGCGCCGGCGAAAAACGCCGCCAGGTTGTGGCCCTTTCCCGGGAGGCGCCTGCGGGTCATGACCCGGCCTTCTTTCCCATGAGGCCGTGGGGCCTGGCGAAGAGCACGAGGAGGAGGACGAGGAACGCGATGGTGTCCTTCCAGGCGCTGCTCACGTAGGCCGCGCCCAGCGACTCCAGGAGGCCCAGCCCGATGCCCCCCACGATGGCCCCGGGAAAGGAGCCGAAGCCTCCGAGGATCGCCGCGGCGAAGCCCTTGAGGCCGAGGAGGACGCCGACGTCATACCGAAGGGTCGTGATGGGCGTGATCAGGATCCCGGCGAGACCCCCCAGGGCGCCAGCCAGGGCGAAGCTTGCCGTCCGGACCCGCCGGACCCGGAGACCCACCACGGCCGCAGCGGTGGGGTTGGATGCCACGGCCCGCATGGCCAGGCCGGCGTTGGTCTTTCTGAAGAACAGCACCAGGAGACTCATGGCCAGGGCGGTGATCACGAGGATCCAGACGGCTTGGGGCATGATGGTGGCCCCCAGGAAAGCCAGCGGTGTCTCCCCGGCCAGTGGGGGCACGGCCATGGAGTTCTTCCCCCAGGTCCTCTGCATGGCGCCGCGCAGGACGATGGATAGACCGACGGTCAGGAGGATGAGGACGAGGGGGTTCCGGGAGCGCGAGGGTCGAAGGCCCGCGAATTCCACCAGGATCCCCGCCAGGGTCACTCCCGCCACGGCCACCGGAAGGGCCGCCGTCATGGGCAACTTGGCGCTGACGAGCGCGGCGTACAGGAGCATCCCGCCCAGAGAGACGAAGTCCACCTGGGTGAAGTTCACGATCCCCATGGTGTTGTGGACGACACCGAACCCTATGGCCACCATGGCGTAGATGGCCCCGCTGGTCAGACCCGCAAACACGAACTGTACGAAATCCTGGAGCGAACTCATCCTCGGCGGGGCTCACCTCTTCTGGACGACGAGAGGAGCAGGATAGAAGGCATACATATATGAAACGGTCCGGTCAATGCAAGGAAAAACGAGTGATCGTAAGGAGTGGGGGCCAAGCGGCGTCCCGTCAGGCGCGTGCTATGACAGGAGACGGACGAATTCCTCGACGGTGAGGCCGGCTTGCCGGATGAGGGCCCGAAGCGTGCCGCGTGAGAGTTCGCGATGATTGGGGACGGTCAGCCTGCGATGGGGCGGAGCAGCGTGCCACCGGAAGTTTCGTCACACAGAGACCTCCACGACCTCCTCGGAGATCGGGGGCGGAAGCTGGTCGCCGTGCTTCTTCACGCTTTCGAGATATCCCACGATCGCGTCCTTTATATTCGCCAGTGCCTCCGCCCGGGTCTTCCCCTGCGAGATGCATCCGGGAAGGCTTGTGCACTCTGAGGTGGCCCCAGTGGGTTGGACAGGAAGAGAGGCGTTTTAAGTGAAGCTCTGCGGGTGTACCTCACGCGGCCTCACGCTGGGGCCGCAGGGCAAAGTAGACCATATCGGGGGTCTGTCC
>Ga0187877_1000186_pt1 | contig 84698 bp, 77 predicted proteins | sample June2016WEW_17_1_3_FD_132430 | JGI IMG/M metagenome (GOLD analysis project Ga0187877, IMG submission 132430) | Peatland microbial communities from SPRUCE experiment site at the Marcell Experimental Forest, Minnesota, USA - June2016WEW_17_100 | ecosystem: Environmental > Terrestrial > Soil >...
GGAACGCCGATCACCGCAACCAAGTCTGTCATGTCGGGACGTCGCTTGGGGAATCGCTGATAGTCATTGACGAGGAGCGGTTTCCGAGTCTCAGCCACGATCCCGTTGACCCCCTCGCCCAGATGGAACACCTGCGGCTTGACCTTCTCCGCCTCTGTCCCGTAGGCCGCGCCGAACCGTAGCGTCTTCGTCTCCTCGTCCCACAGGACCACCTGGGCATGCGGCGTTCCCAACAGTTCCGCTGTCTTCACCGAGATCAGGTGCAGGACCTCGCGGGGATCCAGCAATGTGGTCAGGCTGTGGACCACCTCGTAAAGGCTTCGGGCTTCCCGGGCTGCCCGCCTCGCCCTGTCGTAGAGGCGCGCGTTCTCGATGGCGATGGCCGCCTGGCCGGCAAAGAGGGTCAGGATGTCGCGGTCCTCCTGGGTGAAGGGCCGCTGCGTGCTCTCGTTATCCAGGCCGATGACTCCGAGGAGCCGATCACGGTACAGGAGGGGCTCGGCCAGGACCGCCGTGATGCGGCTGTGCTCCAGGGTCAGGGGGACCCCATAGGGCGAGGTCCGGTAGTCGTTGACGATCATCCCTTCCCGTCGCTGGGCCGCCGTTCCCACAACGCCCTCGCCGAGCCGGAAGGAGAGCCCGCGGATCCACTCGCCGTGGCCGTGCCAGGCCCGTGGAAGGAGGGCCTGGGCCTCCTCGTCCCAGAGATAGACCGTGCCCGTTCCAGTGCCGGTCAGTTCGGTCGCCCGCCGGATGATCAGGCCCAGGACCGCGTCGAGATCCAGCTCGCGCGCGATCTCCGTCGAGACGGCGCGGACCGCCTCGAGCTGTCTTCGCCCCGCCCGCTCCTCCTGGAAGAGACGGGCGTTCTCGATGACGACGGCGGCGTGATCGGCAAACGCGGAAAGGTATGCGATTTCGGTCTTGGAGTACGTGCGGGGGCTTTGGGTATTGAATACGAGCACGCCCAGCACCCGGTCTCCCAGCTTCACGGGAAGTCCGAGGTAGGAGACGAGGCCGTGCCTCGTGGGGTGCTGGGGATACCGAAGGCGCGGATCCCCTCGAGTGTCAGCAACCGCCAGCGGTTTGCCCGTCGCCACCACCTGCCCCGAAAAGCTCTCCCCAACCGGGATGACGAGGTCGCGCTCCTCCTCCATCGGCAGCCCCACCCCAACCCGGCAGCGAAGCACCTTCCCATCCGCATCCAGGAGAAGCAGGCGCACGGCCTTGGTCCCCGAGATGATGGTGGCCTGCTGGACGATAGCCTGAAGACTCTGCTGCAAATCCAAGGAGGAGGCGATCGCCCTCCCCGCCTCCAGCAACGCCGCCAGCTCTCCGCGGCGGCGATCCACGGCAGCCAATGTCTCGGCAAGGGTCGTTGCAAGCTCGCCCAGTTCCCCGCCCGCCCGCACGGGTATCTGAACCGTTGATTCGCCCGTTCCGACCCGCCGAACTGCGGAGGTCAGGTCCCGGATGGGACGCCAGGTGCTATACGCGATCCAGAGCCCGACAGCGGCGCTAATGAGGAGGATCAGGCCCGTAGGCAGCCCGATGCGCAAGAAGGTCGCACGCACCCGGGCAGTGACCAGATCCTGCGGCATCCCCACTACGCTATGCCACCTGGTTCCGGGAACAACGGTCTCGCCGCGGAGCATCCCGGGGAGGGGGCCCAGGGGTATCCCGCTCGTGGTCTCTGGGCGACTGTGGAGGAGCACCAGGCCCTGCTCATCCACGATCGCCCACAACAGGGGGACGCCTGGGTACGCCCCAGTCACCGCGCGACTGGCATACACGAGGTCGAGGGCGGCGTAGATCACCGCGGTCAGCCGCCCCTGCTCGTCCAGCACGGGATGCGCGAGGATCGCATCGGGATTCCCCGTAATCCGCCCAACCTGGAACCCACCGACGGCAGGCTCGCCCCATCGGACTACGCGCTGCAGCCATTCCCGGTCCCCGAGGGACACCGGCCTCCCGGGGGGGAGTGGGACGGCGCTGACCATGATTGTCCCATCGGGGGCGACGAGGCCCAGGTTCTCGAGGTGAGGGGCGTCCGCCAGGAGCTTCTGGAAAAGCCTTTCGATTTCTTGCCGATTCCCCGCGCGGACAGCGGGTAGGCGGGCGAGGACCGCGAGCCTCTCGTGCACGCCCGCCACGCTGTGCCCGACCTGGGCCGCCACACGCTCTGCCGTTTCCTGCACCTCATGCCCCATTCGGGCGCGCTCTTCTCGAAACTCAGACAGAATCCAATACCCGCCTAGCCCCACCAGGGGAATCAGCGTGGCGAGCAAGAGAGCAACGAGCCGTGCTCGGAGCCCCACACCGCCAGGGCGCATCATGGCTTCATCCTGTCCCTGCCACTTCCCATTCAGAGTTGCAGGCTGCCGCTCGAAACGCGCCCTATTTTCCACTCACCATAGGTTCCGGTCAATCGGAAACATCTCCACGAGGTGGATCAATCCTGGCGCAAGTCCCCAGGCCCTCGAAAGACGAGAAGACGTACGCCCGCTCGGGTCTCGACCCCGGGTAGGAGCACACACCCTATACGAGCGCCTCGCTCAGGAGAGAACACTACGGCCCGGCTTGCCCCTTCGTGCCACGCGTTTGAGCCAGGGCAGCCTCAATGACCGCAATGAGGCCCTCCTTCCGAAAGGGCTTTGGCACGCACGCCTGGGCCCCGGCAGCGTATGCATCGCGATTGAGGTGGGGGTCGTCGCTGACGGTCACCATGACGACGGGGATCCGCTGGGTCTTGGGGCCCTGCCGGAGGACTCGGCAGATCTCGTAGCCGTTCATCCCCGGCATCTGGAGATCCAGGAGGACGACGTCCGGCGGGTCAGTGTCGGCCAGGGTGAGCCCCTCCACGCCGCCCGTCGCGCCGCGGACCTCGTAGCCCTCGGATTCGAGGATTGCGGCCGCGAGGGCGCGGACCTGGGCGTCGTCGTCAATCACCAGCACACGCCTCGGCCTTCTGCCTGCTGCCTTCGGCGAGCCTGACGTGCGATTGTTCATTGCCGGTGGCGGATTTCGATGGCCCATACGGTTCAACCCGAATATTTCACCGCAGAGGTCGCTGAGAGCGCAGAGCCTTTCGGATCGTCACGATCCCGGCGCGGGCAGGCGGCCAAAACGGTCCGAACCGCCTCATGGACGCTCGACCTACCGCCCCGGGAACTCCCGAGGATTCTCCGCGTGCTTTGCGTTCTTTGCGGTTCAACTGCATCGCTTGGGTTCAATCGGGACTCGGCAACCCCAAATCTCAGGCCACCGCCCCGGGTCAGGTGGCTTCCAATTCAGCGATACGGGACCGGAGCTGTGCAACCTCTTCTCGTTTTGCAAAGACCTCCCGCCGATGCCGGACCGCTCGGTGAACCGCCAAGAGCACCAGCTCGTCCCCCAGCCCCTTGACGATGAAGTCGAAGGCCCCCAGTTTCAGGGCGGCGATGGCGTGCTCGGAGCTGGGGTAGGCGGTCAGGATGATGACCGGGAGGTCGGGATCCTGCGAATGCAGCCGCTCCAGCACCTCCAACCCGGACATCCCCGGCATCATGATGTCAAGAATCACCGCTTCCACGTGGTGCCGGCCGGCCAGCTCCAGGCCCTCGGGTCCATCTTCCGCCGTGAAAACCTGGAACCCGTGCTCTGTGAGCAGATCCCCGTAGAATTTTCGCGTCAGGGCTTCATCATCCACCAGGAGGATCGGCAGCATGGTGGAGGTCGGCGGCGGGGCAGGTGGCGTCCCGACGAGGACGCTGGCCAGGGTCGTCCGGCGCTGGGCGTGGCGGGTCGCGTCAAGCTCGTGCAGGTAGGCCAGCGTCCGATCCAGATCCTGGCGAATGCAGCGCACCCTCAGCATGGCGCTTACGCGCGCTCGAAGATCCTCGGCTTGCACGGGTTTCGTCACGAAATCGTCGGCGCCGCTGGTCAGAACTGCCTCCTTGTCTTTGATCTGCCCAAGCGCCGTCACCACGATGACGGGGACGCCTGCCGTTACTGGCCCCTGCTTCAGCCGCTGGCAGACCTCAACGCCGCTCATCCCCGGCATCATCAGGTCCAACAGGATCAGGTCGGGGGGCGACGCCGTCGCCTGAGCCAGGGCCCCTAGGCCGTTCTCGGCCTGCGCCACCAGGTATCCCCCATCCGTCAGGATCGCCTCCAGGAGGTCCCGATCGCCGGCATCGTCATCGACCACCAGGATCGTCTCAGCCATGTTGCCCTCTCCACCCGAACGCGAGGACTCAGAGCGGCAGGAGATCGTCTAGGGTGCGCGGCGATCGGCCGCCGGCAGGCGCGTCACAGCGTCATCATCTGGAGCTTGACCCAGAGGCTCCGCTCCAGGTACTGGAAGTCCAGCGGCTTCGTGATGTAATCGAAAGCGCCCATCTGCAGTGCCTGGTTCCCCGTCTCTTCCTCGTTCACCGCCGTGACCATGATGACGCCCACCTCCTGGTCCATCTCCCGCACACGCCTCAGGACCTCCAGGCCGCTCATCTTCGGCATGCGCACATCGAGGAGGATCACGTGGGGCCGCTCCTCCTTGACCTTCCGCAAGGCCTCCTCCCCGTCGGAGGCCGTGAGGACCTCGTAGCCCTTGGCCGTCAAGCACTCCTGGAGCAGCTCGACGGCGTACGGTTCGTCATCCACCACTAAGACCCGTGGCATATCGTCCTCCACCTCATGGCTGCTCGCTCCCCCATCGGAGCACTTTGGGATGCCTGGGCTCCGCCGAATGGCAGAAGGATCGCCAACGTGCTGCTCTCGCCCACACCAGTCCCCAGGTACCAGGATCGTCGTCCACCCTCAGGATCGCCTCGGCCACGTCCACCACCCTCCAGGATTTGCCACCTCATGGTGAAACGGACTTCAAGGCTCCTTGCCACATTTCCTCTTCACGGCCTTGCGGGGCTCCGAGAGCGCATGAGGCGGTGCCTCCTAGCGGGGTGCTCCCCAGGGTGGGTGCTCCTGATTTCGAGGACCTCTGCCAGAGTTGTACCGCTCTTGTGCCGAAGGCCTCCATCTTGGTCAATCCTTTCCGCCGGTACTCCGGGTGGCGGTGAGCGTAGAGCTTCGCCGCCGTCGTCCTCGTATGCCCTATGCACCGCGCAATCACTTCGACGTCAACCCTGACATCGCGGCGTAGGAGCCGAAGGTGTGGCGGAGGTCGTGGAATCGGTCGATCGGGGTGCCCGCCCATTCGCACCGCCGCTGGAGCCGCCACCCTTCCCTTTCCACTGCCCGTTATCCCCTAGCGCCTCCAGCGAGGATCCGCCGCAGGGTTTCCCGGAAGGCTCTCGCGTCCAGCGGCTTGGTCAGGTACCCATCGGCCCCGGCCTCGCGCACCTTGAGGTCGTCGCCCCTCATGGCGGAGCCCGTCAGGGCCAGGACGGGAATGGCGGCCGTGGCTGGATTCGCCTTGAGCCGGCGGATAGCCTCGTATCCCGTCATCCCCGGGAGCTGGAGATCCATCAGGATCAGATCCGGCCCCTCGGCCGCCGCTAAGCGGAGGCCGGCCTCGCCAGACGTGGCCGCAAGGACCTGGTTGCCCTCCTCCTGCAGCAACTCGGTGACCAGTTCCAGGCTCATTGAGTGATCCTCCACCACCAACACGCGCCCTCCCATGGCCCTGCCTCCCGGGCTCACCTAGAACCCATATCGGTCGCCACCGATCGAAATGCCCCCACGATCTCGAGGTCCCACCAGCCCTCCTCAACCTCATCCTTGAGAACCCCCAGGGCCGTGGCCCACGGTAAGGCTCGCCGATACGGACGATCCGTGGTCAAAGCGTCGAAGACATCCACCACCTGAATGATCCGGGCTGTCAGCGGAATCGCCTGCCCTCGGAGGCCATCGGGATAGCCCGAGCCATCCTGGTGCTCGTGGTGGTGGCGGATGATGGGCCACACCGCTTGGAGGGAGCAGAGCGGTCGGCAGATCTCCTCCCCGATGGCGGGGTGGCGTTGCATGATCCCCCGCTCCTCAGGTGTGAGCGAGCCGGCCTTCAGCAGGATGGCATCGGGGACAGCCACCTTCCCCAGATCGTGCAGGTACGCTCCTCGCCGCAGGGCGGACAGGTCTGCCTCGGGAAGGCCCACAAGCTGGCCCAGCGCCACGGCGTAGTCGGTCAGGCGCTCACAGTGCCCCTGGGTGTACGGGTCCCGGGCCTCGACGCTCCGGCCCAGGGTACACAGGACCGCATTGGCGTGCTCCAGCTCGCCGAGAAACGCCTTCATCCGGAGGAGGGCACGGATTCGCGCCCGGAGTTCCCCCGGGCTGAAGGGCTTCCCCAGGAAGTCGTCCGCCCCGGCCTCGATCCCCTGGATCTTGTGCTCGTCCCCGATCCCCGTGATGAGGACCACGGGAATAAGCCGCGTGGCCGGGTCGGCCTTCACCCGGCGACAGACCTCGAACCCATCCAGGCCGGGCATGGTCACATCCAAGAGGAGGAGATCGGGCGGATGGGCAGCCACCGCGGCCATGGCCGCCTCTCCATCGGGCACCGCCACGGCGTCGTGCCCGAGGTCCCCGACGAGGCCTGTCAGTAGCTCCCGCATCTGTGGATCGTCGTCGGCGATGAGGATCCGAGCAGGTCCGGGGGCGCTGAGTGGAGCCCAAGGGTCTCCCCCCCGAAGGGGAGAAGGGGCCCCGGCGTTTGGGCGCCCATGGGATGGGGGTCTCGTGGTCCGGTCCCGGCTGGCTGAGGCGATCGTCACGAGCTTCCTCCGACGGGGGCCACCGGTCTCACGAGGACCGGGCCCCGGCCAAAGCCTCCGCAGGCGCCCCGGGCCCGCTGAACGGCAGGACGACCGTGAAGGTGCTGCCCCGGCCCTCGCCGTTGGACTCGGCCCAGATGCGCCCGCCGTGGAGTTCCACGAACCGCTTGGTCAGGGCGAGGCCCAGCCCGGTGCCCTCGTGCTTCTGCGCCTGGGTGGTCTCCAGTTGGACGAACTCCTGGAAGAGCTTCGGCAGGTCTTGGGGCCGGATGCCGACCCCGGTGTCGGTCACGGCGATCTCCAAGAGATCGCCGGCTGGAAGGCTGGGATGCTGGGATGCTGGAAGGCTAGAGAGCTGCCTGACCTCCTCGCTTCCCAGCTTCCTAGCGGTTAGCCTTATGTTGCCCTTCTCGGGCGTGAACTTCACCGCGTTACTGAGGAGGTTGAACAGGATCTGCTTAAAGCGGACAGGATCGGCGTTGAGGGGAGGCAGATCCGGGGCGATGTCCGCCTGAACCTCCTGGGCTTTCTTGTTGGCGAGCCCGCGGGCGATGACGAGGATATCCTCCAGGGTGGCGGCGACCGGCAGGGCCTCGGGCCGGAGGACGAACTTCCCCGCCTCCACCTTGCTGAGATCCAGGATGTCGCTGATGAGCCGGAGCAGATGCTTGCCCCCCTGGTGGATATGCCCCATGAAGCGAGCCTGTCGCTCAATGAGGGGACCCGCCCCCTGCTCCAGCAGGAGTTCGGAGAACCCGATGATGGAATTCAGCGGGGTCCGGAGTTCATGGGACATGTTGGCCAGGAACTCCGACTTGTGGCGGGAGGCATCCTGGAGTTGCTGGTTCGCCGCTTCCAGTTCGTGCGTCCGCTCCTGAACCCGCGCCTCCAGCTCGGCGGCATGCTGCTGGATCGCTTCGTAGAGCCGGGCCTTCTCGATGGCGGTGGCGGCCTGCGCTGTGAAGGATTGGAGTAACCTGATCTCGTCGTCGGTGAACGTCCGGCCCTGGGCCACATAGCCCAGGCTGATCGCTCCAATTGCCCTTTCCTGGACAATTAGAGGCATGACAACCATGGAGCGGAGGTTCAGGGATTCCAGATGGTCCCGGACCGGTGCCAGCAGGGGCTCCGCGACAACCTCCGGGATCACGAGCGGCCGCCCCGTCCGCATCACCTCCTGGATCTCCGGATAGCGCTCCGCCGACAGATCGAGCTGCCGGAGCCATGGGTCCGCCTTGGACACATCGTACGCCAAGCACAGGCGGAGGCAGCGCGCGTCCTCAGCATCCCCCAGGCCGACCAGGACCCGCTGGGCGCCCGTGGCCTGGCTCAGCCGTTCCACGAGGAGGCCGAGCTGCTCGTGCAAGCTCAGGCTGGAGGTGATGGCCTGGCCCGTGTCGTAGAGCGCTTTCAACTCCTTGAGCTGGCGGACCGTGGCTTCGTACAGCCGGGCGTTCTCGATGGCGATGGCGGCCTGGTCGGCAAACGACGCCAGATAGGCCAGCTCCTCGGGGTTGTACTGGCGAGGAACTGTTGTGTTGAAGGTCAGTACCCCGAGGACCTCGTCCCCGCTCTTGATGGGCAAGCCGAGGTACGTGACGATCCCGCGTTCCCGGTCCGCCTCGGCCAAGACGCTGCGGGGGTCGTTCTGGGCGTCCGCGCAGAAGAGGGGCTGCCCGGTGCTTGCCACGAGGCCCGAGTGGCCGACCGCCAGGGGGAGCTGGAACCCCGGGGGCATCGCCGTGCCTTGGAGCGCCCCCACCCGGAGGACCCCGGCCTCTTTGTCCACGAGGAGCACCTTGACGTGCGAGCATCCGCTGATCTGGGCGGCCTCGCCGAGAATCCGGTCTAGGGTCTCCTGCAGGTCCAGGCCGGCCATGACCGTTCGGAAGGCTCGCAGGAGCGCCGCCAATTCCTCCCCACGGCGAACCGCCGTGGTATGTAACCGCGCCTGCCGGATGGCCACCGCTAGCTGGTCAGTTACCTCCCGGCCGATCTCCAAGTGCTCGGTGGTGAAGGCGGCCACGGTGGTCGCCCCGAAATTCAGGGCGCCGAGGAAGTTCCCCTGGGCAATGAGGGGAAGGCTCAGGCGGGTTCGGATTCCCTCGGCGCGGAGGGCCGCCTCCACCAGCGTGGGCGCGGAGAGGGCCTGGAGATCGGGCACGAGATACGCTTCGCCGCGCCGGAGGCAAGGGACGAGGTCTCCGCGCTCCAGGGGGGCGCGACTCCCCGTGTGGACTTCGGACGGCCCGTTCGTGTCGGCCGCCAGGACGACCCGTTCCTGTGCCTCCTCGTCGAACAGCACCACGCCGGCCCGCTGGCAGGGGATCATCCGCCGGATGTGCTTCAACGCGGTCTCGGCGATCGCTTGGGGGGACTGAGCGGCGAGGATCGCCCGATCAATCTCACGCAGGCTTGCCAAGCGTTCCGCATAGCGCTGCAGTGCCTCGTCCGCCCGTTTGCGCTCGGTGATGTCTTGGCCCTGTGCGATTGTGGCAAGAACCGTATTTCCATCGGGCTTGTATAAGGTCGCCGAGTTCCACAAGACCGTCCGCACGCCGCCATCTGCATGGGCAATGGGGATTTCCACGCTCTCCCAACGCTCGCCCTTCTGGGTTCCCATAATGTGGTCCAGGGACTGCCGCCTGCTGTTGTCCGGAAACAGGATGTTCAGTTCCTTTCCGATGACTTCTTCGGCCGCTAGGCCGGTGAGCCGTTCGAAGGCTTTGTTGAACTTTTTGATGATGAAGAAGGAATCCCATACGATGATCGGCGCATTGGCATAAGTAATCAGGTTCTCCAGGTAATCGCTTGTCTCTTGCAGCGCTTCCTCCGCCCGCTTGCGCTCGGTGATGTCCACCACCACGGCGCGGCACTCCTGCCCGTCTCCGGAGACCGTGGCCTCGATCCGCACAGAGAGCGGGCCTGCCTCGCCGTGGTCCCGACCTCCGGAGAGTCGGGACGAAGGCGGGTGATTCCCTTCTTTCAGGAGGGCCACCTCGCAGGTCCATTTTTCCTGGCTTTCAAATACCTTCTGCAGGAAGGCGGCGAATGCGGGACGCGAGTCATCGGATACGAAAAGCCCGAAGCGGCGGTTCACCAGCCGGGCGCGCTCCAGTCCGAGCAGGCGCACCCCGGTGAGGTTCACCTGGCGGATGGTCCCGTCGCGGCCGAGGGTCACGTAGCCCACGGGGGCGAAATCGTAGAGGTCCTTGTACCGTTCCAGCCCCGCCTCCACCTCCGCCCGCGACTGCTGCAGCTCCTCGTTCTGCATCTCCAGCTCGATCTGGTGCACTTGCAGCTCGTGGAGAAGCCGCTGCGTTTCTTCCTCCGTCCTCTGACCCGCCTTCACCAAAGTTATGGCGGGCAAGCCTCCGACTTCCGACCTCTGACTTTTCCGCTTCTCTCTCAGCCGCTCTTCCCCCCGGCGGCGCAGCTCGGCGGCCTCCGCTAACGTGTTCTTGTCCTTTTTCATGGGTACTCTCTTATATGTCGTTAGATCCCGGCGCCTTTTCGGCACCCTCAGACGTCTGCCGCCGCCCGGTGATGTCCTCAATAGCAAGAACTATCAACTGAGTCTTGCCCCCTTCGCTGAATATCTTTCTGGCATTCAGTGACATTGTCCGTTTCCCAATGTCAGGAAAATCATGCTCAATCTCAAAATCATCGAACGTTGTGACTCTAGGAAGAATGCCTTCCAAGAGCTCTCGCAATTTCGGTACGTCCCATTGGCGATTAACTACGTCGTAGATATGTTGCTTCTCGGTCTCTTCAGGCGTTACTTTGAAGGATTGATAGAAGGAACGGTTGGCAGTTACTATCCGTAACTCCGCATCCAAAATCACTAGTGACTCGCGCACTGTAGCGACGATATTGTCAGCATATTCACGGGCGTCCCGAATTATCAGCTCCCCCCGCTTCATGTCTTCGATGTCGGTGTTGGACCCGTACCATTTCAGAAGCTTCCCCTGGGCATCCCAGATCGGCACGGCGCGCGCCTTGAAGCACCGGTACACGCCGTCTTTGCCCCGCATGCGGTACTCGACGTCAAAGAGCGCCATGGACTTGACCGCCGAGTTCCACTGTGCCTTGACCCGCTCGCGATCCTCCGGGTGGAGCTGCTGGAGCCAGCCGTAGCCGAGCTGCTCCGCTTCCGGGATGCCGGTGTACTCGATCCACTGGCGGCTGAGATAGTCGCAGCGGCCTTCGGGAAGGCCGGTCCAGATCAGTTGCGGCAGGGATTCCGCCAGTTGCCGGAGCTGGCTCTCATTCTCCCGCAGCGCCGCCTCCCGCGTCTGGGAAACGGTGATGTCCGTAAAGGTCATCACTACGCCGTCAATCATGTTCTCCAGGGTGCGGTAGGGCATGCTGCGCACGGTAAACCAGCGCCCGTCGCGGGCGGCGACCTGTTTCTCGTGAAAGACCAGTGTCCGCAGCACCTCCCGCGCGTCCTCGGCCAGTTCCGGGTAGAGCAGGTCGGAGGAGATATCCGTGATCGGCCGGCCCACGTCGCCCGGAATCAACTTGAAGACTTTGTTCGACCCGGTAGTGAAAAGCCGCACGCGGAGCGCAGTGTCCAGAAACACGGTGGCGATGTTCGTGCTGTCGAGCAGGTTCTTTATGTCGTTGTTCATCCGAGACAGCTCGTCCACCTTGGCCTGCAGCTCGTAGTTGACCGTCTGAAGCTCTTCGCTCAGGGACTGCATCTCTTCATGGGAGGTGACCAGCTCCTCATTGGTGGACTGGAGTTCCTCGTTGGAGGACTGCAATTCCTCGTTGGCGGATTTGAGTTGTTCCTGGGAGGTCTGCATCTCTTCGCGGGTGGTCTGCACCTCCTGGCGGACCTGCTCAAGGTCCCGCTCCAGTTCTGCCACCCGGGCGCTGGGGGCAGGGGCCCGTTGGGTTCTGCCCGTCGCCTTGGTTTCGGGGGGCGTTGCCACGTCCGTAAAGATGATCATCACCAGCCCCCGCAGCGCCTCCGGTTCTCCAATCGCCTGGGCGGTGAGGTCCACGGCCTGCGCCCCGCCATTGGTCCCCACCTTCACGTTCCGGAGGGTGACCGCGCCTTTTTGCCGGAGCGCCTTCTGGAAGGCGCCGGTCAGCTCGTAGCGCAGCCCTTCGCGGACCATGGCAAAGATGTTCCAGTTGGCCTTGCCGGCCGCCGGCTCCAGGTACTTGCCCGTTCGCCCGCTGATGTAGAGAATGTCGCCTTTGTCGTTGACCAGCGCGGCCGCCGGGGAATACTGCTGCAAGAGCAGTTGATCCGCCAGCGACTGGAGGTCGGCCGCAGGTTTCAACGCCTTCGGCTGCGGCGGCGCGCCCGGCAGGGCGGAGACAAACGAGGCGGGAAACTCGACCGGCTCCGCCCGCAGGGCGGACTCCAGCCGCCGGTAGAGCCGCGCTTTGTCGTCCAGCGGCGCGAAGAGGTCGGTAGAGTCGCCGATGGTCTCCGCGCTCCCCAGAAACAGGAAGCCGCCGGGATTCAGGCTGTAGTGAAAGAGCGGCAGGAGTTTTCTCTGCAGCTCCGGCATCAGGTAGATGAGCAGGTTTCGGCAGCTCAAGATGTCGAGCTTGGTGAAGGGCGGATCCATGATGACGTTCTGCGGGGCAAAGATCACCATCTCCCGGATGGACGTGCTGACCTGGTAGCCGCGCGCTTCCTGGACGAAGAACCGGCTCAGCCGCTCCGGCGACACATCCGCGGCGATGTTGGCCGGGAAAACACCCTCGCGGGCTTTCTCAATGGCGTCCCGGTCCAGGTCGGTGGCAAAGATCTGGAGCCTACCGTTCTTGGGAGGCTTGAGTTGCTCCAGCGCCTCTTTGAAGACCATGGCCAAGGAATACGCCTCCTCCCCCGTCGCGCAACCGGCCACCCAGGCCCGAAGCGCCTGACTGGGCGAGCGGCCGGCCAGGAGCGCCGGGATGACCTCTCCCTTCAACTCTTCCCACGCCGCCGGGTCGCGGAAAAAGTTCGTTACACCGATCAAAAGGTCCCTGAAGAGCAGCTCCAGCTCCTGGGGATTCTCCTGCAGGAACCGGACATACGTGGCGATCTTGTCAATTTGGTGGATGCCCATGCGCCGCTCAATCCGGCGGTACGCGGTGCCCTTCTTGTACAGGGAAAAGTCGTGGCCCGTCTGCGCCCGCAACAGGATCGCGACCTTTTCCAGAGCGCTCTGAGCCTTGTCTTCCCGGGCAAGTCCGGGCTTGGTGATGAGGGGCGCGTGCTGGAGATAAGCAAGGATCTTTCCGGGCAACGCCTCCGCCGGGGCGACGATGTCGGCCAGCCCGGCGTCAATGGCGCTTCTGGGCATGCCGTCGAATTTGGCCGAGGCCGGCTCCTGCACGAAGACCACCCCCGCTTTCTCCTTGATGGCTTTGAGGCCCATCGTGCCGTCGGTCCCCATACCCGAGAGGATGACGCCGATGCTCCGCTCCTCCCGGTCATCCGCCAGGGAGCGGAAAAAGAAATCAATCGGCAGGCGCAGCCCCCGGGGCGCCACCGGATCGAGCAGGTGCAGGATCCCGTGCAGGATGGACATGTCCTTGTTCGGCGGGATCACATAGACGCAGTCCGGCTGGACCCGGGTGCGATCCTTGACCTGGATGACCTTCATGGCGGTGGCGCGCTGGAGCAGCTCGGGCATCATGCCCTTGTGGGTCGGGTCGAGATGTTGCACGATGACGAAGGCCATGCCGTTCCCCTCCGGCACATGCCGCAAGAAGTGGTCCAGGGCCTCCAGCCCTCCGGCGGAGGCGCCGATGCCGACGATGGGGAAGGCGGCGTCCACGCGACGCGAGTCGTCCGCTTGCGGAGACGGGGCGTCTTTGAGGACGGTTTTGGCAGGTTGGCGTTTCCGGCGTTCAGGTGTGGCTTGCTTTTTCATGCTTCGGTTTCTCCGTTGATTCAACTCAGCAGGACGGGCGAGGACAATTGGGGCCTCCTGGCGAATCGAAGATGGGCTGCCGCCGGCGCCCGCCCCGCGAGCAGGGGAAGATCGTGTTGATACCCGGGGCTTGCGGAAGCGAAGACACGGAGACCATCGGCAGGGCCCGGTCGACTGCGGCGACCGGAAGCCCATAGCGCTGCCCCTCCAGGTCGAACACGACCAACTGGAGCGCCGAACCTTCTGGACCCGAGCGCACCCTGTCATCCGTCATCGCGGAACCCTTCTCTTGCTCTTCCGCCTTCTGCCCCGCCTGTGGCGGGATCTCGTCACGCCATGGCGTGACTCAACCTCACCGTCTACTGCCTTCTGCTCTCCCCGTTGCCCCCCTGCATCTCTGCCCTCTGCCTTGTGTCTTCCGTCCCCCGTCGTCCGTCTTCTGCCCCCCTTCACGTTTCACGCGCCTCACGTTTCACCTCTTCCCGTTTCACGTTTCACTTTTCACGTTCCCCCGCTTCCCTGCCCTCTTGCTCGCTCTCCCTGCCTTCCGCCTTCTGCTTTCTGCCTTCTGCCACCTGCCTTCTGCCTTTCACGTCTCACGCCCTTGACACCATCGAACCCTCCGGGTATCATTCAACCACTCTCTCGCACCTTTGAGCTGGCAGAAGGGGGACACCGAAGTGGTGGGACAGCAAGCCATCGAGGCCGTCTTCGAGGACGGCGTGTTCAGGCCCCTGGTCGAGGTCAACCTTCCGGAGCATCAGCGAGTCTCCATTGTGGTGGCTGCTCAGGATGATCTGCCCGCAGAGCTGCTTGCCAGGGCCGCCGAGCTTGGGGGAAGCTTCGCCTTCCTTGCTGATCCCACGGAAGACCTCTATACCGACGACGACGGGAAAGCGATTTGACCCGCCCCCTTCGCCGAGGGGACCTCATCCTCGTCCCGTTTCCGTTCACTGACCTGACCACCCTGAAATACCGCCCTGCGGTCATTCTAACCCCTGAGCCCATCGGACCGGATCTCGTCGTCGCGTATCTCTCTTCGGCCATTCCGGTCGAACCCCTGCCTCCTACTCATCTTCTGGTCTCTTCTGGCCACCCCGAGTTCCCCGACACTGGGCTCAAACACACCTCGGTCATTCGACTCGACAAACTCATGACGATCACCCAATCTCGGATCCGGCGGCGGCTCGGTCACCTCGGGCCTTCGCTCCTCTCCAAGATGGAGGCCGGCCTCAGATCGGCCTTCGGTCTGTAAGCGTTCGGACAAAGATCCCGCGCCTGCCGCCCGCCCCTCCCATTTCGGATTGCGGACTTCGAAATACCGGTATGCAGTAGGCAGAATGCAGCGGGAAGGACCGAGTAGGCAGTGGGCAGAATGCAGTAAGCAATTTTCCTGCGTTGTGCCTTCGGCCTTCGGCCCTCTGCCTTCTGCCTTCAGGTCTTCAGCCCCCCTTGCTCCCCTGCTCCCTTGCCCCCCTGCTCTCCTTCACGTTTCACGCTTCGCGCCGCGGCCGATCGGCCTACACCGCCCGCCGGATGGCCGGCAGCAAGTCGGTGCTCACGGTCGCCTTGGAGAGAACCCCATCCGCGCCTGTTGTCCGAGCCACTCCAGGGCCGCGTCGCACGAGCCCTCTCCGTCCGTCCAGACGGAATCCGGACCGGCGGGGCCAGCCGGGCGGAGCGCGAGAGCACTGTCTCCGCATAGCCGGTTCCGACCCTCTCGCTGGGCCTGTCCATCCGGGCGGACGAGGCATCGCCTGCGCGTCCCCGGAACATCGTTGACCGGGACAGGCGCGTGGGGCCGATGTTGTAGGCCTGAAGCGCGAGATCCAGGCTGCCGAAGCGGCGCTGCAGCATGTGGAGATACGCCGTGCCGAGCCGGATGTTCACCTCGATGTCGTAGAGTTCGACGGGGCCGCCGTACGGGACGCCGACGGCGCTGGCCACCTCGGCCGCTGTGGAGGGGCGGAGCTGCATGAGGCCCAGCGCCCCTCGCCGCGACGCTGCAGCCGGCTTGAAGCTGCTTTCCGTCTTGACGATGGCGACGAGCAGCTGCCACGCGATGGCATGGCGGCGGCTCTCACGCTGGATGAAGGAAGCCAACCGCTTCCTGTCCCGCGGCGGGAGGGCAGGGGCGTTTCCCTCGAGATAGCTCGAGATGCTGATGCGCTCCTCGAGCCCTCCCATGTCTCGCCGCAGCTCCTCGATGACCTCTTGCTGCAGGGAGATCACAGCCCCCTGCATCCAGGCGAGATACCACCCCAAGGCAGCCAGGAGGGTCAGGCCGATGACGATCACGCGAAGCACTGTGTCTGCGGCCTGCCCCGGGCGGGGCGGGTCCCATGATATTCGCTGGCCAGCCATTGCCGCTTCCCCCATCGCTCAGAGCAGCTCCCCCAACGGACCCAGGTCAAGGTTGAGGTCTTCGGCCTCCAGGCCGAAGTGAGCCCTGAGTTCCGCCATCTTCTGTTCTAGGCGCAGGAAGGTCACTCCCATCCTCTCGATCTCTTCAGAGGTGAGAGACCCCGCTTCGATCCGGCGCAGGGCCTGCTTCTCCAGGAGTCGCCGGAGCAGCTCGATGAGTGTCAGAACCAGCTTGGCGAGTCCCTGCTCGACCCGCTCCGGATCGGCGTTGATCCGCCTCGGTAGGGCCTGAGTGAGCTGTTCCAGCTCGCCCTCGAACTCGGCCAGAGAGCCCTCACAGGTCGAAGGTGCCATTGTTCCTTATCCCGGGTGCGTTGACAAAGTGGTAGGGGGGCCAGGGACCGGTGAGCAGGAATTGAAGCTGCTGGAAATCATCCCAGACTTTCGTCACAAGTTTCCTGAACGCCTCCACCCGATCCCGGTCCACGAGATAGGCCGCTGTGAGAAGCAAGCGCTTGGTTGGGAGTGGGTGGAGGCAGCTCTCGACCGCCAGACAAAGGAAGGACGCCTGAAGCTCGTGAATCAGCGTCTCCCCCTCCGCCCGCAGCCTGGACCGTCGCCGCTCCTCCCTGAGCCTCTGATAGAGGTATTCCGCTCCCGGCCCCCTTTCCTCGATTTCCTGGTCCGGCGCCACCCCGGTTTCCGCGGCTGGTTCCCAGAGTATTCGGAGCCCCATCTCCACTCTTCCCGCCACTCGCTCGAGCGCCGAGCGAAAGGCCTGAGCCCGTTCGGCAAGGAGGGCGATCACTGCCTCCTCAGTCCTGAGGAGCGTGTTGTACCGGACAGGAAGAATGGAGCGGGTGTCCATCACGTCCTCTACCACGGTTTCATGGAGGATCAGGTGCGCCTCGTCCAAAGGCCAGGGGCTCAGGGGCGATGGGCTCATGACCGCGGCGACATCCCCCTGAGGCAGGAGGCGAACCGGATTTCCCCCGAGACCCTGGATCCCACGCGCCAGCTCAGGTGGAAAACCGACGATGCCGTAGATGTAGGTGGCCTGCACGATTCCCTCGAGTTCGCCAGGGCTGGACGTTCAAAGCTCCCGGCCCAGGCGAAGATCCCGGGCCGTTTCGACGGAGGACAGGAGCAGGCGCAGCCCCACAAAGATCAGATCCACGTCCGCCACCGAGATGGTCACGTCGCCGGCGATTACCACCCCCTTGTTCAGGACCCGATCCAGAGTTTCCAGCAGCGTGATCCGGTGTTCTGCCACACCGGAGTCGAGATCAGCCGGCATCGCTGTCGAGCCTCGGCGAGAAGTTGTAGGGGGGCCAGGGGCCCGAGGCCACCAGGCGCAGGCCCTGATCCGCTACGGCCTCGTTCCACCGCTGGACCTCGGCGAGGAACGTTTGCACCTCTTGCCGGAGAACGAGGCACGCCAGATTGAGCATGATTTCCTCGCCTGGATCTCCCCCTGCCGCGGACACCGACGGGTCCGTGTTAGTCCCCCGGACCCGGAGGGGCGAGTTGATGGCAAGCTGGACCACCGAAGGCCGCAGCGCCTCGACGGCCTCCCGGATCAGCTCGGCCGCTCGTTCCATTCGCTTCTGCTCGGCGAGGTCGTCCATCCTTCGTTTCAGGAGGAAGGCGGAACCCGGCCGGGCGCGGGCGGACGTGGCCAGGCGCTCCGCCATCTCGTGCAGCTCCGGGTCCCGGCGCAGGACCGCCTCCCTGAGACAGCCCCGGTGGGCGAAGCCCTTGACCCCCCATTCCTCCTTTTCCTGGACGAACTCCAGCGCTTCCTGGAATCCGAGTGCGTTTTCGCGGAGCATGCGGCGCACGGCGTCGGGACTCCGGAAGATGGTGCAGAACTTCATGGGGAGGATAGGGCCCATGGCCATCATGGCTTCGACGACCGCCTCGTGCCGGCAGACCTTTTCCGCCAGCCAGCGGGGATCCTCCATGTTTCTCCGGAGCGGCTCGGAGTCAAACAGCGACAGGGAGACGGGGCTCGCCACGGCCATGATCGGGCCCTCAGGGATGAAGGCCACGGCGCGTCCCTGCTCAATCCCGGCCGTCACGGGTACCTCCACGGACCAGGGGAGGACACCGTAAACGTACCAGCCCACCCTATTTCCTGCGGCGGGCGTTGCGAGTGCCCCACTCTCATCCGTCATGACCCCTCCCCTGTCCCGGCTCTCCGGGAGGAATGTGGAACGGGAGCCGATGGATGAGGTACTGGACCTCGACGTCCCTGGGGAGAAACCGATCCACGCGGTGCATAAGCCCGATGAAGAGGATGCCCACCTCTCCCTCCTTCAGGGTCTCGTCAATCCTCCGGCCGATGAATTCATCCCGCTGGCGGAGAATCCTTTCGCTCTCCCTGGCGGACTCTTCCCGGGCCTGGTCGGGCAGTCCGGCAGAGGCCGACTCGCCTGTCTGCATCCGCCCGCGCGGCACGGACTCCTTCGGAATGGCGGACCGGATGCGCTCGTACTCCTCCCGGAGGAGGTCGGGGCTCTCCGTGCCCTCCAGCATCGCCCCCCGGTCCAGCAGCTCGAGGATGAGGGCGTAGTTCCTGCTTCCCGCCTGGGCCACCTCCCGGACGATGTCCAGCTCCCTGCCGCAGACCGGAAGGCCGTCCTGGTAGATCCTCACCCCGCGGTAGTCCAGAGCCAAAGCGAGGAGGCGTGTCCGGAGCCCCTCCCAAACCTCATCGATGAGGCGCCGAGTCCGCGCCCACTCGCCCCGGCCGTGCCTCCGCACGTGCTCCCGTTCCAGGGCCTCTGCCTGCGACCCCATGTCGGCCGTCGTATGGACGATCGGGACATAGATCAGCTTCCTCATCGGTCACGGGCGACCCGTCGGAGGGAGGTGGATGGCCTCGTGGGCGTTCCGCCCGGGGCGGAGGGCCGGACGGGCGTGGTCGGCGATGACCCGGAGCAGCGTGGACAGATCGAACGGGTCTCCCACATATTCTCGCGCGCCGAGGTCGCGCGCCTGGCGCGCCATCTCCGCGGTGGCGGGCTCGGAGAAGGCAACGATCCGCGCTTCCGCATCCCACTCCTGGATCCTCCTCAGGGTTTCCCTGCCATCGGCGGCTGGCGTGGAGATGTCGTACAGGACAAGGTTCGGGGGCTCTCCATTCGGCGGGCTGAGGCCCTCCGGTTCCTCTCCCGCAACCTTCACCTCATATCCCCCGAGGGACAGGGCCTCCGCCAGGAGCCTGCGGATTGGTCCTTGCTCCATCACCACCAGAAGCTTTCCCCGCGTCTGCATCGCCGTTCTCCTTCCTCGCTCCACAATCACACCTTGCCCACCAACTCCCGAGCGCGGTGCAGATGGGTCATCCGGACGGCGAACCTGCTGAAGGTTTGATCTTCCTCTGCCTCTCCGCTCGTCTGCCTCGCCGCGACAGATACGCCTGAGGTGGACACTGACAGGTACTCGCGGATGGCCAGCATCGTCGCCTTGCGGCAGATGGCCTCGATCTCCGCCCCCGCGCACCCCTCGGTCTCCTGAGCAAGGCACGCCAGATCCACGTCTCCCGCCAGCGGCTTCCCTCGCGTATGAATCCGGAAGATCTCCAGCCGCCCCGCCTCGTCGGGCAGAGGAAGCGGGAGGAGGAGGTCGAACCGGCCAGGGCGAAGCAGGGCCGGGTCCAGCATGTCCAGGCGGTTCGTTGCCCCCAGCACCACCACTCCCCGAAGCTCTTCGATCCCATCCAGCTCCGTCAGGAGCTGACTGATGACCCGCTCGGCGACGCCTGAGGCGTCCCCCAGGCCTCGCTTCGGGGCCAGGGCGTCAATCTCGTCGAAGAAGATGATGGACGGGGCCGCCTGCTTGGCGCGTTTGAAGACTTCCCGCACCCCTCGCTCTGCCTCCCCGACCCACTTGGACATGAGCTGGGGCCCCTTGACGGAGATGAAGTTGGCCCGGCTCTCGGTGGCCACCGCCTTGGCCAAGAGGGTCTTTCCTGTCCCTGGCAGACCATGGAGGAGGATGCCCTTCGGCGGCCTGGCCCCCGCATGTTTGAAAAGGGGCGCGTATTTCAGGGGCCACTCGATGGCCTCCAGTAGATCCTCTCTCACCGCTTGCAGCCCACCCACATCCTCCCACCGGACGTCCGGGACCTCCACAGCGATCTCCCGGAGGGCCGACGGCTCCACCTCCTTCAAGGCCTCGAAGAAATGGTCCCTCGTGATCCGGATCTCCATGAGGGTCTCGTAGGGGATAGCCCCTACGTCGAACTCGATCCGCGGCAGGACGGCCCGCAGGGCAACCATGGCCGCCTCGCGGCACAGGGCCTCCAGGTCTGCGCCGACGAAGCCGTGGGTGATCTCGGCCAGCTCCTCCAGGTCCACCTCCTCGGCCAGGGGCATGCCGCGCGTGTGGATCTCCAGGATCTCCCGCCGCCCCTTACGGTCGGGGATGCGGATGGCGATCTCACGATCGAAGCGCCCAGGCCGCCGAAGGGCGGGGTCGAGGGCATTGGGGATGTTGGTGGCGCCGATGACGATCACCTGGCCGCGGGAGCGGAGGCCGTCCAGCAGGGCTAGCAGTTGCGCGACTACCCGTTTCTCCACCTCGCCCACGACCGTCTCGCGCTTGGGCGCGATGGCGTCAATCTCGTCCAGGAAAACGATGCTGGGGGCGTGCTGCTCGGCCTCCTCGAAGATCTTCCGGAGCTTGGCCTCGCTCTCGCCATAGAACTTGTGGATGACCTCGGGGCCGCTGACCGCCAGGAAGTGGGCCTCCGTCTCCTTGGCGACGGCCCGGGCGATGAGGGTCTTGCCGCAGCCCGGCGGGCCGTGGAGGAGGACCCCCTTGGGGGCCCCGATCCCGAGCCGCTCGAAGACCTCCGGGTACTTCAGGGGGAGCTCGATCATTTCACGCACGCGCTGGATCTCCTTGTCCAGGCCACCGATGTCCTCGTAGGAGACCCGGGCGGCTTCCCCCGGCCCCTCCGCCTCCTTGATCCGCAGGTTTGTGGTGGGGTGGATCACCACGGCGCCCTCGGGTGCGGTTTCCAGGACCATGAACTCCTGCGAGAGCGTGCCGAACAGGTTGGCCCGGATCTGGTCGCCGGCCAGGACTGGCAGCCCCTCGATGAGCCTCGCAATGTAGCGGGCATCCCGGTCCCGCTGGGCGGTCCGCATCGAGGAGAGCGGGGCAAGGACGATCCGGGCGGCCGGCCGGACCGAGATGCCGGCGACGGTCACCTTCTCGTTCAATCCGACCTGGGCGTTGGCCCGGATCAGGCCGTCAATCTGCACGATCCCCTTCCCTCTGGCTTCCGCATAGGCCGGCATGGCCTTGGCGACGGTCGCGCGCTTCCCCTCCATGCGAACGATGTCGCCCACCTGCAAGCCAAGATGCTTCAGGTCCTCGGGGTCCAGCCGGGCGAGCCCCCTCCCCACATCTTTGGAGAGGGCCTCAGCCGCCCGGAGGGTCACCTCCCTGGGGGGGTTCTCGTGCATCGTGTCAACCTTTCACCCTGACAGGTCAGGGCCTCAGGGTTCCTCAGAACTCCACCCGATCCTTGCCGACGAGCGCCCATCCTCTTCCGCACGGCACGTTCACCTCGAGGCCGAGGGGATCCGACCCGCCAGGGACGAGGGGCAGGGAAGATCACGTAGCATCTTCAGCCCCCGCACCTGACGGGGCAACTCCAGGAGCTTGAACCGGAGGTAGGCGGGGAAAGCCGCTTCTATCTCCTGGAGAGATCCCCGCTGATCCTGCCACCTCTCAAGACAGAACGGGCAGTCCTGGCGGTCCGAGGAGATCACCCGGTTGACGATGACGTGCTTGACCGCGATCCCGAACGTGGCCAGGGCCTTCGCCAGCCGCCGCGTCTCGGCGATGACCATGGCTTCGGGAACGGTGACCACGACGAATTCGCACCGGTCGGGATCCCGAAGCATGGCGTGGACCTTCTTCAGGGCCTGTTTCATGGTGAAGAGGAAATCGTCGGCTGCCTCGTGCACCTGCTTGCCCGAGAGCCGGGAGACCACATAGTGATACTTGTACCGGATCCTGGCCAAGATCCTTATCCACTGGTCCACGACCTCCGGCAGGGCCAGGAGGCGGAGGGCATGCCCCGTCGGGGCGGTGTCCAGGACGTAGAGGTCGTACTCCTCCTTCTCCATCAGATCCACCAATTCTTTGAAGCCCATTACCTCATCCAGGCCGGGAATGGGAAGGGAGAGGAGGCTGGCGATGTCCTCGGCATCCAGGTAAGTGCCGGTCTCCAGGATCCGGCTAATCTCCTCGCCGTGCTCCTCCCGAAACTCCACGTAGAGCTTTTCGGCGCTCATCTCCACGGCCCACAGGTCCCTCACCCCGTCTACGGGCGTGATCTCCGGGCCGATCTCCTGCTCCAGGCAATCGGAGAGAGAGTGGGCCGGGTCGCTGGAGAGCAGGAGCGTTCTCATCCCCGCCTCGGCCAGTTGCACGGCGGCGGCGGACGCGCAGGTCGTCTTCCCCACCCCGCCTTTCCCTCCGAAGAGGATGAGCTGCGGCATCCGTCGCTCCTATCCCGTCGGGGCCTTGCGCACACGAACCTCCAGGATGCCGTTCCGGTAGGACATCGTCGGAGGTTCCGACTGTACCCGGGAAGAGAGGAGGACCTCCTTGCTGTACTTCCGGTCCTTGCCCTCGGCGGCAATGGTGAGGATGTCGTCCTTCAGGTCCAGCTTGACGTCGCCGGCCTCGACCCCCGGGAGTTCGGCAATGATGCGGAACGAGTCGCCCTCGTCGAGGACATCCAGGAGCGGCTCCCGCACCTCCTCCACCACCGGGCCTTCCCTGGTCTTCCTGATGTTCCCGAATGTCTCGACGCTGGGGGTGCCACCCAGGCCGATCTTCACGTTGAATCCGTACACCCCTTTCAGCTCCTTGCCTTTCAGTTCTCCGGTGCGGCTCAGCTCCGTCTTTCCCTCCTGCGCCATCTCAGAGAGGAGGTCAATGAGGTTCCCCAGTCCCCGGAAAACGCCTCCCAGCCCCAGGTTGACCTCGCCTTCCCCTCGCTCCCCCTTCTTGGTCTTAGCCATGAGCGTGTCCCCCATCGGCGTCGCTGCCGGTCTCTCCGCCCAGGGCGGAGCAGCCCATCACTGCACCTGTATCCGCGCCTCCAACCGATCGAGGCGCTCCTTGAGATCCCGGCTCTCCTCCTCGAGGGCTTTGGCTTTCGAGGAGAGGGCGGGGTCGCTCTGCCACCAGTCAATGCCCATCTCTTTGGCCTTTTCCACCGAGGCCACGAGAAGCCTGATCTTGATGCTCAGCAACTCGATGTCGGCGATGCTGACCTTGATGTCCCCCGCGATGACGATCCCTTTATCCAGGACCCGTTCCAGGATGTCGGCCAGGTTGGTCGCCTGGATGCCGTGGGTGATGCCCTGTGGCATGGCCCTGCCCTATCTTTCCAGCTTCACAAGCTCGGCCTTGGTCCCGCAGGTCTGGCAGAACTGATATTCGTCCGCGTAGATGTACCGCCACCAGGTCCGGCCGCACGCGGAGCACTTCCGGGAGAGCGACTCGCCGCACTTTGGACAGCAGTCCTGCGCCCCCCAGGTTGTCTTCCCACACCCCGGACACTTGAAAGCGCCTGCCATAGCTGCACCCCCTGTTCCGGCTCCGTGGCCCATTCAGGCCGCCCTGGATTCCCGAACCCTCGCTTCCGCGACCGGTTCTTCTCCCGCCTCGGCCCCCCTGGCGGCGTTGAGCCTCGCCTCCCACACTGCCGCCTGGCGGTCGTACTCCTCCTCGTTGATTTCGTCCATCTCGTACAGGAGCTGGAGTTCCAAGAGTTTCTCCTGGATGTAGGCCTCGTCGGTAAATTCCCGGTCCGCCATCTCGCTGATCTTCTGAAAGATGCCGAAGAGGCCCTTGAAAGGAAGCGCAAGCAGATCATCCACCAGAAGCATCGCCCCTTCCCCTACTCCAGCTTGATTGTCAGACAGACAAAATTAAAAGGGGGAAACCCGCTCACGTACTTGAACCGGATCCGCTCGCCGTACCGCTCCGCCAGCCCGTCCATCCTGCGGTCAAACTCCGCCTCCTGGGCGCGATCCACCAGGAACGCGGCGTTCATGATCATTCGCTCACCGAGGATCCGGTGGGTCAGGCGGAAGTCGTGACAGGCCCCCTTGAGGGCCTCCAGGATCTCCTCCCGGACCCTGGCCTTCTCGACCTCCAGCGCTACCTCCACCATCCTCCCGATCTCGACGAGCCGCCAGTGGGCCTCCTGCGGGGGCATGGCAGCCACGGCTTTCTTTCGCCGCCTGATCTCCTCGTACCTCCCGAGGATGTCCTGGTAGATCAGTTCCTCGTGGAAGATCGCCTTCAGGCCCAGCTCCACCTTGCCCCGCATCCGCTCCAGGAGGCCCTTGAACTCGGCGTACTCCCGCTCCAGGATGGCCCGCACCTTCACCTCGTCCTCGGCGATGGTGCAGAACCTGACCGGGAGAACAGTGTGACCTTTGAAGACCACCTCGATGGCCCGCTCGTGGGCCAGCGAGTTCTCCCGGGAGACCGGATACCGCCTGATGGCCGCGTCGGTGACCACCGCTCCGATATCCCGATAATGGATGGCGCGAAGTTGATCCCCCCGGCCCCCGATTCCCAGGGGGCCAAAGGTCTCACCCTGGCCGTCCTCGGTGATGCAGTAGATGTACTTCCCGTCGCCGGCCATGGCGTGCTGGTCACTCCTCAGGGTGGAGGGTGATGTTGACGAAGTTGTAGGGCGCCACGGGCCCCACGTAGGCGAACTTGATCCGCTCGCGGTAGTGAAGGTCCAGCCGCTCCACCAACTCGTCGAACTCCCTCTCCCGGCTCCGATCCACCAGGAACGCAGCATTGAAGAGCATCTTGTCCCCGACGGTTCCGTTGAGGCGATACTCCACAGAGGCCCGCTTGAGCCCCGCCAGGATCTCCTCCGCCTCCCGTTCCTTCTTGGCTTGCAGCGCGGCCTGGACCATCTCCCCGATGGCGATCTGCTGGGCGTGAGCGTGTCGGGAGGGCTTCCCGGCAACCTCGGCCTTCAGCCGCTTGATCTCCTCGTGCTCGTCCACGATCTCCCGGAAGGTGATCTCCATCCTTCGCCAGAAGGCCTTGACCCCCAACTCCGCCTTGCCGTCCATGTCTCGCAGGAGATGTTTCAGTTCCAGGTACCGCTGCTCCAGCAGCCGCCGGATCTCCTCAGGGTTAGCGGCGACGGTGCAGAACCTGACCGGCAGCACGGTGTACTCCTGCATGACGCGCTCCACGACCCGTTCGTGGGCCAGGAGGTTCTCTTTGCTGATGACATGCTTGGCCAGGGGCGAGTTGCTGACCACCGCACTGAGGTCTCGATACGCGATCGTCTCCACCTCGTCGCCGCGGCCGCCGATGCCGACGGGCCCGAAGTTCCGCTCGTGATCCGTCGGGATGATGGCGTACAGATACGTCCCCTCTTCAGACACCACAGGCCTCCGTGTCCCAGCGGAAGAGCTTCACCGCGACCACGTCGGCGGGATCGGCGCCCGGAGGAAGCTCCTCGGCCGCCGCATGGTAATCGGCCAGGATCCTGTACGCCTCGGTCGCCTGCTCGAAACAGGTATCTGTCGCGTGGCGGGCGGGGGCCTTGTCTGGATGGCAGTGATGGGCGAGCCGCCGGTAGGCCGCCTTGACTTCCTGGAGGGTGGCCTGTTCTCCCAGCACCAGGAGTCTTCGCGCCCACCCGATCTTCTCCACCTCGAATCGCCGGATCTCCACCGTGCTGAAGCTGTAAGGAGGGAGCGGCCCGACACATCGGAAGTCCACGCGCTCCGCGCATCGGCCGTTCAGCCGGTCGAGGGCCTGCCCCACCTCTCCCTCCCTCGACCTCTCCACGAGAACGGCCGTGTTGAGGATCATCCGGTCGTCCAGCAGGGCGTGGGGGAGTATGTCTTGGGCCAGGCCTTTCAGGGTCTGGACGATGTCCGCGGCCCGTTCTTCCCGGCACCGGTCCAGCCTGGCCTTGACGAGCTGGCCGATCCGCACACGCTCCTCCGTGGTCTCTTTCGGGGGTCTGCTCTCGATGGCTGCCCTCGCCCGTTGGATCTCCTCCTTCTCTCCGATCTCCCGCAGGACCGAATCGAGGTCTTTCCACAGGGCCACCACGTCCAGCTCGATCTTCCCCTCCATGGCCTCCAGGGCGGCCCTGAGCTGGGGATAGCCCTTCTCCAGAATCGTTCGCACCTCCTCCTCGTCCCGGGCCATGGTCCCGAACTTCACCGGGACCACCGTGTGCACCTGCAGCACCTTTTCGATGACGGCCTGGTGGGCGAAGAGGTGGGGGAGAACCTCCTCTCTTTTCATGGACCGGTATGCCTGCCGTGGTGCTGGACCCACGACCGCAGCGATATCATGATGGTGAACGGTAAAGACCTGCCCGGTGGACAGGCAGGGATGGTCGGCACCGATGTCGCTGAATTCTCTCTGGTCCGCTGCGCCCACAACGCAGTAGAGATGGAAGGCCTTCTGCTGCGAGCCGCCGGCTTCTTTGTCCATCGCGTCGCGTTTTCCTCTCTCACGCCTGGATGGCGACTGGCCCCAATCCGTCGGCACCATCGACGGGAACAGTGATGGCGTGGTCTCCACCCAACGGCTCCATCAGAGCTCCGGCGGGACGGGTGCCTCGCAGGAAACTCTCGACGATTGCTGCAACCCGGTTGACGGCGGTGCGGATCTTCTCGGCGCACTCCTGCCGAAGCGTGGGGTCGGCCCCTTTCCTCAGGAGGATCTGAGCGGCCGAGGAGGTGATGGCCAGAGGGTTCCGCATCTCCTGGGCGATGCCGCCGGCCATCTCCCCGACCGTGGCCATCCGACGGTAATTCTCCACCTGATCATGGAGCTTCTTGATGCGGAGGAGGGAGCGAATCCGGATCAGCAGCTCCAATCCGCTAAAGGGCTTGGTCAGAAAGTCGTCCGCCCCCGCCTCGATGGCCCGAACCATCTCCTCCCGCCCCGAGACGGCGGTGAGTATGAGGACGGGGATGAAGGCCGAATTCGCATCCGCTTTCAGTCGGCGGCACACCTCATAACCGTCCAACCCGGGCATCATGACGTCCAGGAGGATGAGGTCAGCGGCGTGCTCTTTCATCATCCTGAGAGCGTCGACTCCGTTGGACGCCGTCGCGACCGTGTGACCCAGCATGCCCAGATGCGCTTCCACCAGCTCAAGATTCTGGGGAAGGTCATCCACCACGAGGATCCTGCTCCCCGCTGGAGCCTCCATCTCCGCCGTCCCCGCTTTGCACCACCCCATTGCTTCCAGCCTCCTCTGGTGGAAGACCCTGCCCCCGGCTCCCGCTCAGTAATTCAGGGAGACGGTGCGCCATTTTCTCCCGAGGCCGCCGCGTTTCGTCTCCCGCTTCTCCTCGCCTCTGTGGTTGTCCGTCAGGGACGCCGACTTTTCCAGGCCCTCCGCCAGCCCCTGGATGTCCCCGAGCCGCTTCAGAACGGCCATGCTGCGCCTCTCCAGCAGGGTCGCCTCCTTCTCCAGCCGCTCCTTCTCTTTCTCCAGGATGTAGAGGTCCAGGTAGGCGGAGCTCTGGACTCTCGGGATGGACCGCTTTCCGGTGCTGCGTAGGCTCCGGATGTCTCTCAAACTCTTGACGTCGATCACACCTTTCATGGCTGGATGCTCCCTGCCGGCCCGTCTCTCCGCAGGAGTCCCGAGCCCTGCGGAGAGACGGGCAAGCGGTCGGAGGCCGCGACGGTGAGCGGCCCCTCCCTGAACCGATCTATCGCGCTCAGCCTCCCCCCGTACGGGCTGGACTGCTGTCATCTTCTGCCAGGACCCTCCGGACGAGGGCCGAGACCTCATCCAGTTCGAAAGGCTTGCTGATGAACCCCCGGTACATCCTCTGCCGGATCCCTTCCTGAATGGGTTGATCCTCCTCGTAGTGGTAGCCCGAGATCATGAGGATCTTCAGGCGGGGATCCAGTTGGCCGATCAGCCGCGAAACCTCGAGCCCGCTCATCCCCGGGAGCTTGACATCAACAATGGCCATATCGAAGGATCTCTGTTTCACTTCCCGAATGGCATCCTCCCCCCGGTTCACTTGGGTGATGTGATAGCCCTCGTCGCCCAGGGCGTTCTCCAAGGCCCAGCAGATATCCTTCTCGTCGTCCACGACCAAAATATCGACCATCCTACTGTCTCACTCGCCGCCGGGCGCCGCGTCGCCTGCGGGCGCGGCCGGCAACTGAACCGTGAAGATCGAGCCCTTCCCCACCTCGCTCTCCACGCCGATGGTGCCGCCGTGTTGCCGGACGATGCTGTAGGCGATGGAGAGCCCCAAACCCGTCCCGACGCCGACCGGCATGGTGGTGAAGAAGGGATCGAAGATGCGAGAGAGGTTCTCCGGCGGGATACCGCATCCTGTATCGGAGAACCGCACCTCCACCCCTGGACGATCGTCGCATGCTGCGTGTGGATTGGCGGCCGGCGGCGGGGCAGAGTCGGGCAGCGCGGGCGCGGGAGTCACCGGTATGCCGCTGGCAATGATCAGCTCGCCCCCGTGGGGCATCGCATGATAGGCGTTCAGAATAATGTTCATGAAGACCTGCTGGAGCTGGTTCTCGTTCCCCTTCACCCGGGGGAGCTGTGGGGCGAGTCGCCGTTGGATCTCGACGGACTGCAGCGACATCTGATGCCCGATGAGGGACAGGGTGTCCTCGACGGCGCTATTGACGTCCACGCACTCCGCCATGCCTCCCGATGGACGGGCGAATCGTAGGAGATTCTCGATGATGACGGCCGCCCGGTCAGCGGCCGCATGGACCTTCCGGGCGGCCTCGTTCCGGAGTTCGGGGTCGGCCCCCTTCCTCAGGAGGATCTGAGCGGCGGAAGAGGTAATGGCCAGCGGGTTCCGAATCTCGTGGGCGATGCCGCCGGCCATCTCTCCCAGGGCTGCCATCTTGGCCGACTGGATCAACTGGAGCTCAAGCCGGCGTTTCTCCGTCAGATCCCGCCCCACCCCCACGAGGCCGACCACCTGATTCCGGTCCCCCCTCATGACGGAGAAACGCCATGCGATGAGGAGGTCCTGGCCCCCCTTCGCGTGCATGCTCGCTTCCCTCTCCTGGGGTTCGCCCCCGCGGATGAGCCGGGCAAACTGGCCCTCCAGGTTGCCCCGCTCGCTTTCCGGGAAGAGCTGGATGAACTGGCTGCTCACTGTCTCGCGGGCCGAGACCCCCAGGATCCGCTCGGCGGCGCTGTTCCAGGTCATCACGCAGCCGTGGGCGTCCATGGAGACGATGAGGTCATTGGCGCTCTCCACCACGCTGGCCAGGTGGCGCTCGGCACGCACGACGCGCTCGCCCAGGCTCTTTTTCTCCGTGACGTCGTCCATGAAGAGCATCACGTTTCTCACGCGTCCACCCACATCCTTCAACGGCGTGAGGCTGTAGAAGTAGACGCGGCTGGCCAGGCCTGGGGCCCGGTACTCCATCTCCCCTCCGTCAAGGGGCCTGCCCATCTGCGCCGCTTGAAGGTTCTCCTCCAAGTTGGTGTAGTACAGGATCACCGGAGGGAAGATCTCGCCGATCTTCTTGCCCACGACCTCCCCTTCTCCCTTCCGTGATTTCACCAGGAAGTTCTGGTTGGCAAATACCACCCTCAGGCTGCTGTCGAAAATCAGGATGGAGGAGGGGATGCTGGAGAGGATATCCGAGTACAGATCCTCTCCGAGCTCTCCTCCGTGGGACAGCAGCGCCGGATCGTGGAGGAACGCAACCCCCTGTGAGATGGGGGATCTCTTTGCCTTAGTCGTTCCGGGCGGGTGCATAGTGGTGGCCATAATCCCTGGTGATCCCGCCTATCTGCCGCCTCTCCTTCAAGAGGTTCGGCCGACGAACTGCTTCACCAACTCCCCGACCTTCGCCTGATTGGTCTTGCTGCCGACCCGGCTCGTCTCCGACGCCAGGATGTCCTGGCAGACCTGCCGGAAGACAGCACTGGAGGCGCTGGCACGGCCGTTCAACACCTTGAGGGATTTGGCGATCATGATGCTCCCGCGGATGGTCGGCGCGAACTCGCACTTTCCAGACTCCCGCAGGCCCCGGACGACCTTCACGATCTTCTCCGCGTCCTTCCGGGGGAGGCCGGACTTGGCCCGGACGATTGCGACCTCGGTTTCCTCATCGAAGTGGTCCAGGTCCAGCGTGATCATCCGGTCGCGGAGGGCATCCTGGCTCCGATGCACCCCGGCATACTCCTCGGGGTTCGAGGTGAAGATGGCCGTGAAGTTCGGATCCACCCTTAGGTGGGTCTCCTGGCCGTCTCGGCCGGCTGGGAAGTCCAGGATCCGCTCCTGGAGGATGGAGAGCAGGATGTTGTTCGCCTCGGGCCGGGAGCGGGTGAACTCGTCGTAGATCAGGGTGAAGCCGTACTTGCAGGCGACGGTGAGGCGGTTATCCACCCATCGCTTGACCATGTCTTCCTCTACCTTCAGGACCCGGGAGACGAAGCGGTCAATAACCTTCCGCAGCCGATAGCCGTACTCCCCGCCGACGAGATTCGAGGTCGTGAACTCCTCGTCGCCGTGCATCAGCACCACCGGACGGCCGATCTTAGAGGCCACGTGGAGGGCCAGGGTGGTCTTGCCCGTACCCGAGGCCCCCCGGAAGTGGACCGGGAAGCCGGCCGTGATGTAGCCCAGGGCCCGCTCGGTCAGGGCTTTGACGAAGTTCGTCTCCACGAAGTCCGGCAGAGCGCGCGGCTCCAGGACCGTGCTGAGTTCCTCAATCATTAACGCCTCCTACACAAGGAGTGCAGGGTGTGCTGTGCCCCCGGATGAGCTTGAGGGTAGCCTTGAACTCCTTCACCTTGAGGGAGCCACCGTTGGACAGGAGTCCTCCCAGCGCGCGAGCGATCTCCTCCTGCTCGCGTTGGAATTCGGCCAGGAGAGCCGTGACTTCCTGCTCCCGCTGTTGGCGCCTGGCCACGATCCCTCCCAGCAGCTCGTCGACAGTCTCGATCCGTTTCGCTTCGCCGTTGGCCAGGCCTGCCTGTGTCCGCCCTAGGCGGAGAGACAGGGCCTCTTTCAGGGCCTGCGCCGTCGCCTTATGCTCCCTCAGGTAACCCCTCATCGCCTCTTTGATCCGTTCCTGCCGTTCCTCCTGGCCGACGAGGATGCCCTGCATCATGGCATCGAAGTCACGCCTCCTCAGGGAGGCTGCCCTGGCCAGGGTCTCCCTGAGTTGGATCCGCATGGCCTCCCGCTGGCTCCGGAAGGCCTCCAGCATCTCGTGAGTTGCCTCGATAATGTGCTCCACCGACGAGACCCTGGCCTCGTAGGAGGCGATGAGCTCCCGGGCCAGACGCACCATCTCCTCCGCCAGTCCCATCGGCTATCCCTTCACTCCCTCATCGAGTGGCGCTGGCGCGTCGTTTCAGCAGCGTGGCAGCCATATTCTGCCAGTGACTAGCGGCGGCCTCTCGCTCTCGCCGGAAGCCGCCCATCATGTCTCCTACCTCCCTGTTCCTTTCCTCCTGGCGAGCCGTGACGGCCTCCAGGCGTGCCCTGATGCCCTGGTGCATCGCCCGGAAGTCACTCATCCGGGAGGCCGCAGCGTTGCCAAGGAATCGTTTGAGCTCCGCTGCCTTCCGCCTGAGCTCGTGCTGAACGTTTTTCATCTCCTGCCGAAACCCCTTCAGCATCGCCGCAGTCTCCTGCCTCAGGGTCGCCACCGTTGCCACTCGTGTGTCGAACGAATTGGCGATCTCCTGGGCCAGATTCCGCATGTCATCGGCCGTTCGCATTGTGCCGATCCTCCCTTCCTCTGCACGTTCTTGGGAGACGCTGAACATCTTGGGGATCTTCTTTGCACTTTTCCTGGATGCCATGGTTACCTCCCTGGGTTGGCACGCCCTCTCGGGTGTGCAGGGGGGAGACCCTGGCGAAACATGCTCTTCGTGTCGCGGCCAGCGCGTCGCTGGAGGATGTCCCGGCAGGAATCCCTCGTGGTGCCCGACAGGATCTAGGCGGGCGCCGCCGCGGTGGCGGTCAGGCCGATGGCCTCGGCGTACTTCAGGTACGTTTCGACGGAGGCCACCACTACCCGGGCCTCGATGGCCAGGAGCTCGATCCCCACCAGGGAGACCCGCACCCAAGCATCGATGACCACACCCTTGTCGAGGATCCGGTCCACGACCTCGACCAGACTGGATGATGCGATCGTCTTTTCGACTGCCATGCTGTATCACCTCCCTTCCCTAGTGAAGTGCCCCGGTGCCTCATCCTCCCGTCCGCGGTACGGAATCAGAGGACGGGGTGTGTCAGACCCCCCGGACCCAGCGAGCTGTTTCCTCCGCTGTCCGGAGAGGCCGAGCCCGAAAACCAGGCCCATGAGATCCGCCGCGCAATGTTTCGCGCAGCGTAGCCTGCCCCGCGCGCAAGACAGCCGAGGCAGCGCCGCACCTCCACGGCAACACGGCGTGCGTCGCGTCTGTGCGTGGTGTGGGGCCGGCAAACACTTTTCATATGGTCCGCTCCCCACGCCCCAGGGTTTCCCTGACTCTCCGGAGGAGTTCCATCAGGTCAAAGGGCTTTGGGAGGTAGGCCAGGACGCCCAGCCGGAGACACTCTTGAACGATCCCCTGATTGCTCGTGGCGGAGATGACGATGATTGGAACATGCGGATGGGTGCGCCTGGCGCGACGGACGACCCGCAAGCCGCTCATGTCGGGAAGGGTCATGGGGAGGAGAATGAGGTCTAGCCGGATCCGCCGGAGGGCAGTGAGGGCACCCTTTCCGGTGGCGCGGCTGATCACGGACCAGCCCTCCTGTAAGAGGACATTCCGCAAGAGCCAGCGCATGTCCGGGTCGTCCTCCACTACCAGTACTACCGGCCGTTTGTGGGTGTGGGATTGCATCACATAGTGTCTTGCTTGCGTGAGCGTACGGAACCACGAACGACGGGTGAGGGAGATGCGAAGGTTGTACCAGGCTGGCGGGGCCCCGCGATCGGGGAGGTGGAACGGAAGCGCAACTACGCAAAAAACCCGGTGGGAGAGAATTAAGGGGAGCGATCTCGGTCAGCGGGCGGCCGGTGGGAGACCCGAGGAAGCGGGAATCAATTCCCGAAGTCGGGACTCGATTCCCGGGATCGGATTCCCAGGCCCCGGATCTTGGTGCGGAGCGTCTTCTCGTCGATGTGGAGGAGGTGCGCGGCCTCCCTTCGGTTCCCTCTGGTCAGGCGCAGGGCCCGCTCGACCACCTGGCGCTCGACGTCGGCCACCGCATCCCGGGTCATCTCCTTGAGGGAGAGACCGCGGGCGACGCCTTCGTCCAGGGAGGCCACGGATGTCGGCGGGAGCCCCGCGTCTCCGAGGATAGCCAGATGTTCCGGCTCGATCGTGTGGGCGCACAGGAGAGCGGCCCGGCGGATGACGTTTTTGAGCTCCCGGACATTGCCTGGCCATGCGTGCTCCTGGAGGAGCTTTCCGGCCGCCTCCGAGATTCCGCGGATGGGTTTTTTCAGTTCCATCCGTGCCTGACCCAGAAAACCCCTCGCCAGGACCAGAATGTCCTGCCGGCGCTCACGCAGAGGGGGGATCACGATGGTGAACTCGTTCAGCCGGTGAAAGAGGTCCTGGCGGAACCGGCCCCCCTGGACCTCCGCCTGAAGATCCACGTTGCTCGCCGCAAGGATCCGGGCATCCACGCTGATGAATTGCCTCCCGCCCACCCGGCGGATCTGGCGCTCCTGGAGCACCCGCAGGAGCTTGGCCTGGATCCCCAGGGAGAGGTTGGTGACCTCGTCGAGGAAGAGAGTCCCCCCCGAGGCCAGCTCGAAATCCCCCTCTCTCCTGGCGTCGGCGCCGGTGAAGGCGCCCCGCTCGTGGCCGAAGAGCTGGCTCTCGATAAGGGTCTCGGGGGCGGCGCTGCAGTCCACGGCCAGGAAGGGCCTGTTGCGCCGGTCACTCTGCTGGTGGATGGCGCGGGCGACGAGCTCCTTGCCCGTGCCGGTCTCGCCCTGGAGGATCACGGTGAAATTGGTCCGGGCCACCTGTTGAACCTGGACGAAGACTTTCTGGATCTCCTGGCTTGTTCCCATCACCTCGCCGAGGCCCACCGCGCTCTCCAGTTGGGCGCGCAGACCCCGGATCTCGTCCACCAGGGCGACCCGCTCGAGCGCCCGGCGGATGGCGAGCAACACCTGCTCGTTGTGAAATGGCTTGAGCAGGTAATCCGCCGCCCCCAGCTTCATCGCCTCCACGGCGTCCGGCACCTGGCCGTACGCCGTGAGCATGATCACCGGCAGATGGGGATGGCCCTGTTTCAAGCGCTCGAGGGCGGCCATCCCGTCGACGCCAGGCATGCGGACGTCCATAAGCACCAGGTCCGGAGGCTGCTTGGCAGTCACCTCGAGGGCCTCCTGGCCGTCGGTGGCGGTGCTCACGGCGTACCCGGCGTCCTCGAGGAGAGTGGAGAGGAGCCATCGGATGCCCTCTTGGTCGTCAACCACCAAGATTCGGGCGGTCATGCGCTTCTCCCCTGGTCAGGGGCTGCAGCGGAATTCGACCTGCCCGCCTCCGTCCCAAGCGGAGAGGCGAACGGAGCCATTGGCAGGCGGATGGTGAACGAGGTCCCGCGGCCCTTCTGGCTCTCCACGCCAATCTCGCCGCCGTGGGCCGCGACGATCTGGCGGGAGACCGAGAGGCCAAGCCCCGTTCCCCCCTCCTTGGTGGTGAAAAATGGCTCGAACACCCTGTGCAGGTATTCCGCGGGGATACCGGCTCCCGTATCCGCGATCTCGACCCGCACGCCCGCCCAGGGGAGGAGAGGTGGCTCCGGGAAAGTCCGGAGCGTGACCGTGCCGCCGCGGGGCATGGCCTGGATAGCGTTCAGCAGGATGTTGAGGAAGACCTGCTCCATCTGCTGGGCATCGGCAAAGACCTGAAGTGGACCTGGCCAGTAGTCCCGGGAGACCGTGACCCTCGCCTTAACCATCTCTCCCTTCAGGAGCAGACAGGCCTGCTCGAGGATCGGCTGGATATCGGTGGCATCCAGGCAGGGGGGGCTCGGGCGCGCAAAGGAGAGGAGGCCCTTGATGATCCGGTCCCCGGCGGCAACATTCCGGTAGATCGCCTCCAGGTACTGCCGGGATGGAGAGGCCGTGTCCGTATTCGCCAGGAGATACTGCACCGCCCCACTCACCACGGCTAATGCGTTGCCCAACTCGTGGGCGACTCCCGCGGCCAGTTCTCCCACGGCCGCCAGCTTCTCGGCATCGCGGGCCTGCAGCTCTCTCTTCTTCGCCTGGATGGCGTTCCCGACGAGATGACCGACTGCCTCGAGGAACTTCCGATCCTCCCGGGTGAAAGCAGGCACGCCCCGGGACAGGGTTAGGGCCACGAGGCAGCCGACGAGTTCCTGCTGGGATCTCAATGGGACACTCACGAAGGAGTTGACGCCGGCGCCTCGAAGTGCAGGTGTGCACATGCACGGGGACAGGGAGGCATCTTTCTCAATGAGGATCGGCTCATCGCAGGGAAGCGGATACCCCATGGTCCATTCCTTCGCCGGAAGCCACCCCTGGGTCACCTCGTCAACGATGGGCTGTGGAAGCCCATGATGCGCCGTCAAGCTGAGCTCGTTTCTGGTCTTATCGAAGAGGAACAAAGCAACACCCTCCGCTCCGAGGGTTGTCGCAATCTTGCGCAGCAGGTCCTCGTAGGGTTCCGTCGGTCCCCCCATGCTGCTCAGCACATCCCCCATCGAGGCGATCAATGCGATTTCTCTGCCTCTCCGGGCGTCCCGATCCTCCAGCTCCTTGATGAGACGCAACTGCTCCGCGGTGAGCCGGTGCCGCTCCAGCGCCCGGGCAACGCAGTGCTGTAGCTGATGGGGGTTCACAGGCTTCGTGAGGTAACTGAAGGCCCCCAGGTTGAGAGCCTCGATGGCGGAACTGGTGTCGGCGTGCGCCGTGAGAATGATGATCTCGGTCAAGGGCTCACGGGCCTTGACCTCCTTGAGCAACATCAGCCCATCTATGTACGGCATCTTGAGATCGGAGATGACCAGATGCCACGGACCCCCATCCTCAAAACGTCTGAGGGCCCTTCTGGAGTCCACCTCCGTGACGATGGTGTAGTTGGCATCGGAGAGAGCCGCTATGACAAATTCCAAGTCGGCGGGGCTATCATCAACCACAAGGATTTTTGGGGAGTTCATGACATTCGGCCCGGGACGGTAAGGCGGTCTGTCGAAATACGCCAGGCCCGTGAATTTGCAAGCGGTGTGCCGAGCTCCAAGCCGAGGGCCATGCGGTGGACGGCGGGAGCGGCATTGCCTAGTCCCTCAAATGAAAAAGCGGTCACTCTGGACTCGCTCCCTTTGAAGAGCAGCCAAACAGCAAAAGAGCCTCACAAGTCCTGGACCGCCACCGCCCTCCCGAACTCCGCGGGATGCGGTGCCCGCACCTACGAATCGTGTGATTTCGTCAGAGCGAGACCGAGGCCCCACCCCGTGGTATCAGCGGGTCTTCTGCTCTTTGAACACGATCTTGAGAACCGCCTCGATGTCCGCGAGCTTGATCGGCTTCCGTAGGAGCATGGCGGGCCCGTGCTCCAGGGCCGCCAGGGTTTCGTCGTGGTAGGGATAGCCGGTGATGAGGACGACCACGGCCTCAGGATCCCGCCGCTTGATGGCCTTAATGACAGAGGCCCCGCTGACTTCGGGGAGGAGAATGTCGAGGAAGATGAGTTCGAAGCGTTCCCGCCGGATGATCCGGAGGGCCTCCCGGCCGTCCTCGGCCAGGATGACCTCGTACCCTTGTGCGTGCAGGCCAGCGCCGAGTGCCTCGCGGACCGAGGGTTCATCATCCACGACGAGGACTCGCCGGGGCGCGGGGGCGTCCAGGGTCACGGGGAGCTGGTTGTCGGCGACGAACTTCCGGAATTCGGCGCGGGCGATCCGGTACCGGCCCCCGGGGACCCGGGCGGCCTTGAGCTTCCCGGCCCGGATCCAGAGCAGGACCGCCACCCGAGTGACGTGGAGCAGCCGTGCGATCTCCCCGGTGCTCAGGGGTTTCTCGTCGGACACGGCCTGAGCCCTCCTTTGTATTCTTAGCCAAAGTAACATTCTTACAGAACAGCCAAACTGTCAAGGCCAAAAATCCGGAGGCTGCGCACAAACAGGGCCGCCTGGGCCCTTAACAGCCCATACCGGCGGGCATGGCACTCATCCACTCGCGTGGCATCCACGCTCAAACGGCGTCAGGCTGTGCGAAGAATCAGGTGGATGACGGGAGGCCGCAAGAGGAGCGCGGCCAAAGCCATCCCGGCAAGAAAGACAACCAAGAGGGTCATCCCCTCAATTTCCCTCTTCCGCAGAAGAGGGTGCAGGATGATCCAACTCCCCAGCCAGGTCACAAGACGAAGCCCTTCCAATCCCAGGTAGACTCCAGGTTCCCCCACCCACGCTTGCGCCTCACTGCTCCGCACCGGGCCCCGCGCTCCCGGAGTCAGAGCCCTTCCCCGCCTCGTCACCTAGTGGTATCCTCCCCACAATATCCGCATAGGGCTTGCCCCGCGGCCCCTGGTTGCGGCCGCCGTGGTGCGCGAAGCGCTAAGACACAGAGAGAACGGTAGTAGGCATGGGCAAGGCAACGAAGGCTCCGAAGTCCCCCATTCCTAGCGGCAGGTCTCCCCGCCCACGGTGACTTCGAAGTTTACCCCTTCCCACCGGCCGACTTCGAGCCACAGGAATGTGAAGGTGACCGTGCGCCCAACGGGCAGACCGTCGGTGGGGAGATCGGCAAAATGGATGCCCAGCTCCGAGTCTGTGGTCTGGATGTCCTGCGTGGTCCACCAGTCGTCGGCGCTCCAGTGGATGAGGGCCGGGGCCAGGAGCTCGATGCGGAGCAGCTTCCCCGTGGGAAGATGACGGCACTTGTGATTGTACCGCTAGATGCTGCAGGCCGACGCGACCTTCTCCACCTGGTAGCGCTGGACCGTCTGGGGCAGCATGTCGAACACTCGCCCATCCTTGAGTGACCGGAGGAGCTTGACGTACTCCGCGTGCGCCCAGACCAGCGGCATGGCCGACCCGGAGGGGTGGCCGTTGAACAGCTCTCGCTCCGGGATGTCTGCGGCGTCCCATACCTGCTCGGGAATCAGTCCGCCAGGGCTGGTCTGCCCCGCCATCACCCGCAGGAGCCGCGTCGCCTCAGCGCGATCACCTCTCGCCAGCTCGTAATGAGCCCGCTCGCCCGCCAGGAGCGGCCAGCCCCGCCCGATGCCTGTCCCATCGAAGGCGCGCCCGTCTTCATGCTCGCCGTAGCCGTCTCCGTTGTACCAGTGCCAGACCGGTCCCGTGGCGATTTCGGTTCTCAGGGTCGCGTCAATAGTCCTGACCGTGTTCAGGATTCGCGGGTCATCGGCCGCGCGGAGCCCAAAGCGCACGAGCGCCAGCGCATCCGGACTGACGATGTAGGCGGCCGGCGCGCTGCTCTCTCCCGGAGGCCGGTTCTTGATGGGGACGAAACCATCCGTGGGCGAGGCGGCATCGGCAACTTCCGGTGGACCGATCCGGACATAGTGCCCCTCGACGCCGACCCGCTGCGCCAATTCGGTCCCGGTCACATATGTCCACCGTTCGATGTTCGCATTCCATGCGTCCGCCGTTTCTCGAAGGTACCTGGCCGATGGTGCCTCTCCCGCCTCCTCGGCGAAATCCGCCGCCGCCAGCGATGCCGCGATTTCCACCGCCAGGGTGAAGGGCGAGTATCCGCCATCCTCTTCCCAGCGGTCCTGCTCTGTGACCGGGCCGTTGCACACGAGGAAGCAGGCGGCTCGGCGGACCATCGGCCGGGGGTCCAACCCGTTCAGTGCCTTCATCCGCCGGAGGGCATCCGCCAGGAGGATCGGGAAGGCGGCCTCATCCATCTGCACGCCTCCCCAGTAGGGCGTGCCGTCCATCCACATGTTCTGCGGCCAGTGGCCGTCCGCCTCCTGGGTGCACATGAGGTAGAAGAGGGTATCCCGGGCGTTGGCCACGTCTCCGGCGGCCAGCAAGCCTCCCGCGCTTTCCACCAGATCGCGGGGCCACACCAGATGGTAGCCGCCGAGATCGTCGTCCCCCTTTGCCGACCCCCAGGGAATGGACAGGCTGGCAATCATGCCTCCGGGAAAGCGTTTGGCCTCGTGCGTCTTCAGGACGGCCGTGCTCACGCGGTAGAGATCGAACCCGGTCTCCCCCACCTCGCCGAGTTCGAGGCATTGGGACTGCACCGCCTCCCATCCGCTCATGTATTCTTTGACGATCTGGTCGAATTCTCCCAACAGGGCCGCCCGCGCCCGGTGTCCCGCCTCGGCGGCGTTGCGACCGAAGGCCAGCGCCAGGACGCACGATCCGTCTCCGGAGAGCAGGTCGAGTTCCCCTGTCAGGGCGATGTTGCCGTCCGCCGCGCGCGGGTAGTGCCAGGTCATTCGCTTGTGGGTGCTGATATCCTGCCAGCCATCACTCACGCCGACATAGCCGCAGCTCATCGCCAGCAGAGGGGGTGAACATGCCAGGGCCAGGGTGGTCCCATCCCGCTCGGCGAACAGCATGGGAATCCCCTTGTACTCGCCGATCCAACCGTTATTTCCGCAGCCGCGGTTGCCGATGTGGGGGGCGAGGAGTGCGTAGACGCCGTAGTCGCTCGGTCGGCCCTGGAGGGCGTGAAACTCCACTCGCTGGAGCAGCGCGTCCAGCCGCGGGTCGGTGAGGATGGTCTTCACGAGCCGGTACCGCCCCTGCGAGCAGGTATTGGTGACCCGGTAGCCCGGCACGCCCTGCTCCAGGGGGAGAATCTCTTGGACGGTGTGGCGCTTCTCCTCGGAAAAAAATCCTGATCCGTCGGCGACCAGCAGGCCGAAGTCTCGCGTGTTCGCCTGATCCAACCGCGGGAGGTACACCTCGTTCACGATCCCATGGGAAATCGTGAACCAGACGCGGCTCTCACTGCTGGCGGCCGTGCCTACCCCGCTCTTGGCGCTGGAGGTCCAGCGCGGCGGGATCCCCGGCCACCCGGGGGCCTGTCGTTGGCTTTCGTTCATGGCTCCCCTTTCGCGGTGCTCAGTCGGCGGTCCACTCGATCACGCTCTTGATCTCATCCGTTGGATGCTGCCGCAAGGCAGCCTCGAAGTCGGTGAAGGGGTGGCGATGCGTGATCAGTTGCTCGACGTGGTCCCCCCACAGTAGGTGCGCGTGGGCCAGGTCGTTCACGGCCATCTGAAAATGATCGCGGGCGGCGTTCACGCTCCCCACCATCATCTGATTCCCCAGTACCATCCGGCGGATCAATTCGGCACCAGGAACCTCCAGTGGCCGATTGCCGCCCGGGATGCCGGTGAGGACGTAGATTCCGTCCGGGGCGAGGGCGTCCAACAGGTTGAACTCGAGCGAAGCGACGCCGGTCGCCTCAAGGATCATCTCCACCGGCCCCAAGACAGCAGCCATCCGATCCACCGGCACCTGGCGGGCATCCACGTAGCGCCCGCCGATCCCCGCGAGCTACCGGGGTCGCGCCGTCTCGGCATCCACGACGTCCAGTCCGTAGACCTCGGCCCCCCGGAGCCGCAGGGCCATCGCCGCCAGCAGGCCGATGGGCCCCAACCCGGCGACCAGGTAGCGGCGGCCGTGGAGCCAGTCGGGAGTGGCCGGCGCATCCGGCAGGCGAGCCGATTGCACGCGCACCGCCTCGTCAATGGCTTTTTCAGCCACGGACAGCGGCTCGCTCAGCACGCCCACCGACTTCAACTCCGGCGGCACCTGCACGACGTATGGCTCTCGATCCACGACGTATTCCGCCTGATAGCCGTCCAATTCCCAGATGCCTCGTTCGCGATAGTCGCCGGTGCGGCACATGTCGGGGCGGTTCATGCCGCAGGACAGACACTTCCCACACCCGCGGCGCACGGTGAAGGCCGCGTAGTCTCCAGGCTGCACGCGGGTGACGGACCGGCCCACCTCCACGACCCGACCGAGCATCTCGTGACCGATGACCAGCTCCTGCTGCCCTGCGGGGCCGGCGGCACGACCGCCGCCCACCTCTTCCCGGTCGGTGCCGCAGATCCCCACGCAGAGCACCCGCATCATCACCTCATCGGGCGCGGTGATGGACGGCATGGGACGATCCACAAGGCGCAACGTCGTGGTCCCCGGAACGATCGCGATCGCCTTCATTGTCGCTTCTGCACCCTCTGCGCAGGCGTGACCGGCTGGATGCCCAACACCAGGATCAGTCCGCACCCGACCCCCAGCACCGCCAGGCCCAGGGCCGGACCATAGCCCCAACGTCCTGCAATCCAGCCGCCCACCGCCACTCCGATCACACCCGCCACGGCAGTCGCGGCGTTGAAGAGACCCATCCCTTCCCCCTCTCCGACAGGTGAGAGCTCTGCCGTAAGCGCCGTCCCGCTCACGCTGAGAAGCGACCACGCGAGGACGACAAAGAGAAACGCCAGCAGCGCGAGATACCCGCGCCCACCATACCGCGTGAACCCCAGGATCAGCAACCCGAGGAATGCCAGCAGCCGCACCGCCAGGGCTATCCGCAGCACGCCAGCCGGGCTGGAGCGATCGGACCACCGGCCGGCCGGCGAGTAGAGCGCGAGACCCAGAGCGGCGGCTACCCGAAGGCCAACGAGGACAGCCCAGGTGGGACACCATATAGATGCTCCATCAGGACCGGGTACAGGCAAAAGATCGCCGCCGCCCCGCCGAAGCTCAGCAGCCAAGCGATTAGGAAGAGGCCAAAGGGAGAGCGTAAGGAAGTACCCAGTTGCTGGACCGCCTGCCACGTCAGATGGTGGAACAGGCGCTGTGGAGAGCAGATCGCCCACTCGCCGTGCCGGGCCGGATGCAGCAGGACCGGCCGGGTCGGAAGCAACCGCGAAGGCGTCTGCGTACTGACCCAGCCTGGGAGGAGGGCCAAGGCGGCAAGGGCGGCGGCCATCAGGAGACCGAGACGCAGATGCGCTTGTCCCAGGGCCCCTGCCAGGAAGAGACCAGCCACCTGACCTCCTCCGTAGAATGTCTGGAGCCATCCGATCCGGGCATCCCACTCGACCTGAGGGTGGACCTCCACCACGAAGAGGTTGGCGACCGTCGCCGCGGCCGCCGCGCCTATGCCCTGGAGCAAGGCCAGCCCGAACCAGATGACCGGCGCCGTGGTGAAGGGAAAGGCGGCCAATCCGGCTGCAGTGACTGCCAGCCCCCCTGCCAGCAACCACCGGTGCAGCCGATGTCGATCCGCCAGCCTCCCCCACAGGGGTGCGGTCAGCCCGCCGAGACTGACGGTGGCCATCACCAGACCCACCTCGGTCGCACCGTGGGCACGGCTCACCGTGAGGGGCAATAAGATGGGAACGACGCCGGCGACCGTGGCACCGAGCAACGCATACGCCAGATACCAAGGTTCCACCCACCGCCGCCAGGAATACTCTCCGGGCTGCGCCGGCGCGCCGTTCGATAGGGGCGACGCGGCTGAAATCCCCTTCGGAATCAATGGGCCGATGACCGCACTCCTTGGCTTCGTCCTGTGGAAATACCGTATGGCTTTATTGCTTAGATTCAAGTACTTCCGTTCAAATATTCAGATGCTTCTCTAAGTACTCCTTCAGCGCCAGGGCGTTGTTGTGCTCCGTGTCTCGGGCGCTGTACAAGAGGGTGACCGTGCCCCGGCAGGCCGATTCCAGAATGGGACGCCACGCCTCTTTCCGGGCATCCAGTTCGGCCCAGTACCGGCGGCAGAACTCGTCCCACTTGGCCGGATCGTGGCCGAACCAGCGGCGCAGGGCATCGCTGGGCGCGACATCCTTCAGCCAGCCGTCCATCTTCAGCGATTCCTTTTTCATGCCGCGCGGCCAGAGTCTCTCGACGAAGACACGGGTACCGTCCTGACGTCCGGGTCGCTCGTACACGCACTTCACCATCAGCATGGCCCTCTTCTCCCTGTGTCCTCACGAGGCCCAGGGCCACACGTGGCAACTCCCGCCCATCGCCGACCCAGGTATCGGCTATGCTGGGCACTCCGTGACCCTTCACCCTATCGAAAGGCTCTGGCATGAGGAAGGATCAGAAAGGAGGGACAGAGCCTTCCGTGGCACAACCATCAAGGCTCGCTACCGCGAAGTCCTCGCAATTCGCGGCTGATCCAGAGGTGGATCCTCTTGGCAGGATCTGCTTCAGGTGACACATAGGGAAAAAGGAGTGCACGAGAAGCGGGGGGGTGGGATCACTCGAATGCTGTACAAGCCCCAAAGCGCAACCGACTCAAATCGAGGCAATCGGGAATGCCTCTCGCCGTTCGCCACCACCATGGCTCTTTGGATCCCACGGCCTCGTCAGTCCTGGCCTCCGATCGGCGCCTTGAATTTCGGCGCCACGAAGGACTCGACGGCGCCGACTTCTCCGCCTTGCGCCTTCCTACGCCGCCGGAGGTTGCTTACCCACACACGGAATGCCTCGAGGTACGTATAGGTGACGGGCGTGATATAGAGCGTCAGGAGCTGCGAGAGGATCAAGCCGCCGACGACGGCCAGCCCCAGGGGGCGGCGCGATTCCGCACCGGCCCCGAACCCGATGGCGATCGGCAGCGTGCCCATGAGCGCCGACATCGTGGTCATCATGATGGGGCGGAACCGGAGGAGGCACCCCTCGAAGATCGCGTCCGCCGGACTCTTCCCCCTCCCCTCCGCCTGCTGCGCGAAGTCGATCATCATGATGGCATTCTTCTTCACGATGCCGATCAGCATGATGATGCCGACGAAGCCGTAGAGGTTCAACTCCATGCGGAAGAGCAAGAGCGTGAGCAGCGCCCCGACGCCGGCCGAGGGGAGGCCCGACAGGATCGTGAGCGGATGGATGAAGCTCTCGTACAGGATTCCCAGGACCAGGTAGATCACCACGATGGCCGCCAGCACCAGCAACCCCAGGCCCTGCAGCGACGCCTCAAACGCCTGGGCCGTCCCCTGGAAGCTGGTGCTCAAGGTGGCGGGCAACCGCAGGTCGCGCTTGAGCTTCTCGATCTCAGTCACGGCGTCCCCCAGCGCTACCCCGGGCCGCAGGTTGAAAGAGATCGTCACGGCCGGTAGCTGTCCCAGGTGGTTGACCGTGAGGGGCCCGACGCCCCGAGAGAGTTTCGCGACGGCGTTCAGAGGGACGAGCTGTCCGCCGGCGGAGCGAACGTAGAGCAACGAGAGATCGGCCGGATGGGTCTGGTAGCGCGGCAGAAGTTCCATCATGACCCAGTACTCGTTCGATGGGGTGTAGATCGTGGAGACCTGTGGCTGGCCGTATGCGTAGTTCAGGGCATTCTCGATCTGCTGGGCGGTGACGCCCAGGGTGGACGCCTTGTCCCGATCGATCTCCACCATCGCCTGGGGGCTCGTGATCTGGAGATCGGTGTTGACATCCTGGAGGCCAGGCAGCGTTCGCATCCTGTCCAATACAATGGGTGCCCAGTGGTAGAGTTCGTTCAGGTCCGCGTCCTGCAAGGTGTACTGGTAGAGTGCCTTGGTGAGCTGCCCCCCGATGCGGATCGTCGGCAGGATCTGAGGGTAGACCTTGATATCGGGGAGCGCGGCGAATTTTCCCCGGAGCTCCTGGACGATCTCCTGGGCGCTCGGGCGCTCTGACCGGGGTTTCAGCTGGATGAACAAGCGCCCGGTGTTGGGCGATGGGCTGAAGCTGGTTGCGCCCATGGACGACATGAAATTGTCCACAGAGGGGTCCCTCTGGACGATTGCAGCCGCGCGCAGCTGGTGCTGCTTCATGGCATCGAAGGAAATGTCCTGGGCCCCCTCTGTGAAGATGAAGATCTGGCCGGTGTCCTCATCGGGGAGAAATCCCTTCGGAATCACCAGGACAAGGTATCCTGTCACCACTAAGGTGAGGGCGAGGACGCCCATGGTCAGCCGCGGATGCTGCAGCACCCGTTTGAGGGTCCGCTCGTACAACCGGAGCATGCCGTCGAAGACCCGCTCAGAGGCCGCATAGAGGCGCCCGTGTGATTCGGTCGGCGGTCGGAGAAAGCGGCTGCACGCCATGGGCGTGAGGGTCAGAGAGACGAAGCCGGATACCAGTACGGCCGCGCCAATGGTGGCCGCGAACTCGTGAAGCAGCCGTCCGATCACGCCCCCCATGAAGAACACCGGGATGAACACGGCCGCCAGGGACAGCGTCATCGAAACGATGGTGAAGCCGATCTCCCTGGAACCCTCCCGAGCGGCCTCCATGCGGGTCCGCCCCTCTTCCATGTGCCGGACGATGTTCTCGAGCATGACGATGGCATCGTCCACGACGAACCCGACGGACAGCGTGAGGGCCATGAGCGAGAGGTTGTCCACGGTATACCCCAGCAGGTACATGACCGCGAAGGTCCCCACGATGGACATCGGCACGGCCAGGCTGGGGATAATCGTCGCCGAGAGGTTCCGCAGGAAGAGAAAGATGACGAGGACAACCAGGGCGATGGCGAGAAACAGGGTGAATTCGACATCATGGACCGAATCGCGGATGGAGATCGACCGGTCGTACAGGACGTTGAGGTTCACCGATGCCGGAATCTGCGCCCGGAACGTGGGCAGCAGCTTCCGGATCGAGTCCACGACCTCGACCGTGTTCGTGCCCGGCTGCCGCTGGATGGCCAGGACGATCGCCCGTTCGTTGTTGTACCAGCTTGCCACCTTGTCGGTCTGGACGCTGTCAATCACCTGGCCGAGATCCCCCAGTCGGACGGGAGAGCCGTTCCGGTATGTCACGATGAGGGGGCGGTAGGCGGCGGCGTTGGTGAGCTGTCCCGTGGCCTGGACGTTGAACGCCTGATTGGGGCCGTAGAGGGTTCCCGTCGGGAGGTTCACGTTGCCCTGGGCGACGGCATTCTGGACCTCGTCGATGCCGATACCCCGCGAGGCCAGCGCGTTGGGGTCGAGCTGAACGTGCACGGCGTACTTTTGCGAGCCAAATACCTGCACCTGGGCCACGCCGTTGATCGTGGAGATGCGCTGCGCCAACAGTGTCTCTGCGTACTCGTCCACGACGTACAGGGGCAGGGTCGCCGAGCTGAGAGCGAGGTAGAGGATCGGCTGGTCGGCCGGATTCACCTTCTGATAGGTGGGTGGCGTGGGCATACCTGGCGGCAGTTGTGAGGCAGCCTTCCCGATGGCCGCCTGGACGTCCTGGGCGGCGGCGTCGATGTTTCGGTCGAGGCTGAACTGGATCGTGATGTTGGTGAGGCCGAGGGCGCTCGTGGACGTCATGGAATCGATGCCGGCGATGGTGCTGAACTGCTTCTCCAGGGGCGTCGCCACCGCCGAGGCCATGGTATCGGGACTGGCGCCCGGGAGAGCCGCGCTGACCTGGATCGTGGGAAAGTCCACGTTGGGCAGGTCGCTCACGGGCAAGACGCGAAAGCCCAGGAGGCCGAAGAACAGGATGCCCAGCATGACCAGTGTGGTCATGACAGGCCGTCGGATGAAGAGTTCGGGGCCCATCAGCCCTTCTCTCCCGGTGCCGCTACTGGCGCCGGGGGCTTGACCTCCACCAGAGCGCCGGGGACCAGCCGGATCTGCCCCTCCCTGACGACCCGCTCTCCGGCCGTCAGGCCCTTCAGCACAACGGTCTCGCCATCCAGTGCCAGCCCCGGCGCGATGGTGCGCGTCTCCACTGTGAGGTCGGGCTTGACAACGAACACGTACGGTCCCTGCTGACCGGTCTGGATCGCCTGGGATGGGATGACGATTGCGTTCGGCTCCGTGGTGAGCGTCAGCAGGACGTTGAGGAACTGGCCGGGCCAGAGCCTGTTGTCCGAATTGGGGAACGTGGCCTTGAGCTGGATGGTCCCGGTGGAGGGATCAACCGTATTGTTCACGAAGCTCAGCTCGCCATGCACCGGGCTCTCATCCTGACCGGGGATGAGTGCGTCCACCTTGATGCTACCGGCGGCCCGGTACTTCCGGATGTCCGCCAGCGACTGCTCGGGCACGGAGAAGCTCACGTAGATCGGATGAATCTGGTTGATGACGACGAGCGGACTGTTGCTGTCTCGGGCCTTGATGGCGCTGCCGACGTGGACCAACAGGTTCCCGGTCCGACCCTCCATGGGCGAGCGAATGTCCGTGTACCCCAACTGGACCCGCGCGTTCTGCACGACCGCCTGGTCCGCCTTCATGGCTGCCCGGACGGTTTCCGTCGTCGCCTGCGCGGCGCGGATGGCTGCCTTGGCGCTGGTCACCGCGGCCTGGTCCGCCTGGATGGTCGCCTCCATGGCAACGGCAGCAGTGTGGACCTGATCGTACTGCTCCTTCGAGACGGCCCCGTCGTCGATCAACTCCTTGTAGCGGCGGGCCTGCACATTGGCATTCTCGAGTTGCGCCGCGTCGCGCGCCAGGTTGGCCTCGGCCTGGTTCTCCGCCGCCACGCTCTGGGCCAGCGCCGCCTCGGCCTGCTGGAGCTGCGCCGTGTCGCGCGCCAGGTTGGCTTCGGCCTGGCCCAACGTGGCCTCGAAGGGGCGCTGGTCGAGGATGAAGAGCGGATCGCCCTGCTTGACGTCCTGCCCCTCCGTGAAGTGGATACGAAAGATCTGTCCATCCACCTGGCTCATGATCGTCACCGTCGCTATCGCCTGGACGGTGCCGTTGGCACGGATCTGGACTGGGACGGACTTCGTGATTACGGGGCTCACGCTCACCGGAATGGCCTCGCCCGCCGGAGACGTCTTCGCGTCGGCTCGTTCGCTTGGACCGCCGGAACAGCCAGTCAGGATCGCCACCGCAGCGAGCAGCAGGGTCGCCAATGGCACGCCAGGGTGCCGCGGGAACAACCTCCGCCCCACGATTCGATTTCCTGAACGGAGCAGGCTCATCAGACTCCCCTCGTGTCGTCGAGACTTCCTGCCGCCTCGCTTGGCAGGCGAATTGAGCCTATTGCGGTGACAACCCGGTTACACGCCCACGCATACTCTGGCTCGAATCGGGACTGGCGATGATCCGGCACAATGAGTGGGTCAAGATACCCGGCCAACGGGACCATTTCAACTGTCAAATACACACGGATGGCCGGGCTCCGCCGGGTGTGTTCGTGCCCCAGGATTACGGGCGGGATCGACCGCGGCGGCCCGCAGGTCACTTTCCTCCATCGCCGCCAACGGCCTCCTTGAATGCCAACTCGAGCAGGCTGACCCCTTCCTCGATTCGGCCGAGCGTTCTTCGGGACAAGGGTGCCAGGACACCCGCCATCCAGGCCCGCGTGGCACTCCGCGCCTCATCGAGAAGCCGGGTCCCCTTCGGCGTCAGTGTGAGGGCGATTCGCCGTCGTTCGCGGGGATCCTCGGCCCGAGCCAGCAACCCCCGCCGGACCAGGCGATCCACGATGACGGACGCGGTGGGCCGGGTCACGCCCAGGTGATCCGCCACGTGGAAGAGACACGCCCCCGCGTTGCGATGCAGGAAGGCCAGGGCGCGAAACTGGGGCACGGAGAGGAGAGAGACGCTGTGGCGACGCATTTCCCTCCGGATGAAACGCATCACCATGGGGATGGTCTCCATCACGGCGCGGGCGCAGGCGTCCGGCGTGTTCCTTGATGTGGGCATGGGCCTCCTCGTCCCCCTCCCGCTGACCGTTGCGCAGCTCTCCTCCGTTGCGCATCCAGTCTCCTAATTGTTAGCAGGACGAATAGTAATGCAGCAAGGGGACCCTGTCAACGGTCGGGACGGTCCAGCCGTCCACGGCGATTCGCGCCGTCGGACCCGCGTCGGGACCACCCACCGCCTTCTCTCCCCCGCCCTCAACTCCCCAGGTACACCGGGATGCTCACGGTATCCTCGCGGTAGGGGATCGGCAGGTAGGTCAGCTCCAGGCGGACCTCACGGATGGCATTTGGCTTGAGCGCGGCAGCCGGGAAGGGGACCTCGATCACCTGGGACGTGTGCATGCCCGGGTCCAACCGATCGGTCGGGACCCCGATGAACGGAAAGGTCGTATGGGCGATCGGGATCAGCTTTCCTTCGGGGTCGATGTACTCGATCTTCCCCCCGAGGAGGCGGGCCGCCTGGTTTTCTGAATCGTTGGTCACGGTCAATGTCGCCCGGAACACCGGTGTGCCCATCGTCTTTCCGGTCCGGTGTTCGACCCGCTCGGCGACTCGCAACGCCTGGAGCTCGCCCGTCAGGAACGAGGCCTTGACAAAGGTGACGCTCGGTTTCAGGGGAATCGTTTTCTCGTCAATCGGAGTGGAGGATGCGGCGCTTCGGCCCGCCGCCTGTCCCAGGGCCATGACGGCCAAGAGAAAGAGGACCGCACCCCACCAAACCCTCCAGAGATTCTGCCGGGTCATGACGCTGCCCCCTTTCCCGCCTGTATCCAACCCTCGTCGCCATGGATACTTCCGGCGGAGCTGATTCTAGCTCAGGATTCCCTCGCCCGCTGGGAAAAGACACGGGAGGAAGCGCTAGGGCAGCCAGCGCCCAATGCGATTCCGGCGCACCTCCCACCAATACTTGCCGCGGGACCAGCAGATGAGGAACGCCTTGCCGATCACATCCCGCTCATCCACGGTGCCCCAGAACCTGCTATCCAGGCTGGCCTCCGAGTTATCCCCCAGGGCATACAGCCGTCCGGCAGGAACCAGACGAGGGAGCTGGCTTCCCTCCGGTTCAAGCCGTTCGTTCGAATCGATCGTTTGCGCCTGAGCCAGGAGCGCCCCATTCACATACAAGCGCCCCCCTCCTTCCCTCACCACATCCCTCGGCACACCGATGACACGTTTCACAAACTCGCGGCCATCGGCTTGCGGAAAGTGGAACACGATGATGTCGCCGCGCCGGGGCGGGTGCAGGTGGTACACCAACTCCCATTGTGCATTGTGCATTAGGCTCGGGTGGGATGCATCCCCGAGGTCTTTTCCCCCAGGTACCAGTAGCCCACGAGGGCCCAGACCACGGGCAGGACACCCACGCCGACGTCCGTGTAAGACGCCGGGTGCAGTTCCGTAAACTTCCCCGCAAAGGGCGCCACGATCAGCGCCATACCCAGCAAGGCTTCGATCCACCAGTACCCGCACCGCATTGCCATTCGCTCCTTTCCCATCCCGTCTCCGCCTCGGGGCTCAGGCGCAGCCGGCCCGAGTACCCCGCTGAGCCCGGGAAGTCTCTTCCTCTGTTCCTTGCCCCCCCTCCCCGGACGAATCCACCCGGAAAGGTACGCAGGCATCGTGCCACGGGGCCAATTCTGGGAAGGCACAACGGATAAGAGTCCACCAACAGAGGGGTGGGACGTAGCGGCGGGCTTCGGGGCAGGCCCCGGCCGAGGGTCATCACTGCGCCCGCAACGGCACGGGCGTGGCCCGCAGGTTCATCTAACTCCGTGTCATCCGGGGTATTGAAGGAAGGTGGATACTCTTGGCAAGGGCAGGTTCAGGGTGACACACGCGTGCCCTTGGGCATGTGCGAGGAAATTTGCCAAACAACCAGGGCGGTCGAATGGAGCGAACCGCGATCAGACAAGAACGTGGACCCCCATGATCACCCAGCGTCAGCGCTGGGTGTCTTCGGCGGTTGAGGACTTTTGGATCAAGGCTAATTGATGATCCGGGGATACAGCTTTGTCACCACGCTGACCAACACCGTCAGCATCACGACATGCACCGCCAGATCGACGCCCAGGCCGAAGGTCGTAGTTCCCCCGTGAATCATCAAGTCTCGCAGGGCGTCCACCTGGTATGTCAAGGGATTGACCTTGGCGATGACCCGTAACCAGGCTGGCATGAGCGCCAGGGGATAGATCGCGTTGCTGGCAAAGAACAGCGGCATGGTGAGCACCTGCCCCATGCCCATGAACCGCTCGCGCGTCTTCACCAGACACGCCACCGCCAGGGAGAGCGTGGAGAAGATGGCCGACCCCAGGACGATGAATGCCGCGACGCCGAGGATCGCGCCAGCGGTGAAACGCGCCTGGATTCCCATCAGCAGTGCCAGGCCGTAGACCAGGCACGCCTGGGAGAGCCCGCGGCCTCCCGCGGACAGGGCCTTGCCCAGCACCAGCGCCGCGCGCGACGCCGGGCTGACCAGCAACTTGTGCAGAATCCCCAGGTCCCGCTCCCAGATAACGGAGATCCCGTAAAAGATGGCGATGAAGAGCACGCTCTGGGCCAGGATCCCCGGGGCCATGAAATCCAGGTAGCGCAATCCTCCGGTGGGAATGTCCCTCACCCGGGAGAAGACGTGCCCGAAGACGAGGAGCCAGAGGGCGGGCTGGATCGCCCGCGTCAGGAGCTCCAGCGGATCGTGGCGCAGCTTCCTGAGCTCGGACTCCGTGACCGCCAGGGTCTGCCGGAAGAAGTCCAGGACAGGAACGTGGTCAGGCAAGGCGACGGACGGTGCGGCGTGTTCGAACAGCATCTCTGTAGCTCCCCCCGGACTCCAGCGAGTCCCCTGCAAAATGGATGAAGACATCCTCGAGGGTGGCGGCGGATCCGGTGGCCGCTTTCAGCTCGGCCGGTGAGCCCACCGCGGCGATGCGGCCCTGGTGCATGATCGCCACGAGGTCGCACAGCTCATCCGCCTCCTCCATGTTGTGGGTGGTCATGAGAATGGTAGTGCGAAACTGGTGACGCAGCACGCGGATTTGATCCCACACGGTGCGCCGGGCAACGGGATCCAGCCCCACCGTCGGCTCGTCCAGGAACAGAACGGCCGGACGGTGCAGCATCGCCTGCGCGATCTCGAGCCGCCGGATCATTCCCCCGGAATACTGGCGGACCAGGGTATCCCGCGCATCGGTTAACCCGGTGAACTCGAGGGCGTGCCGGATGCGGTCGTTCCGCTCCGAGGCGGGGACACCGTAGAGTTTGGCCAAGAGGAGAAGATTCTCGTACCCCGTCAGGGCCCCATCGGCGGACAGCACCTGTGGCACGTATCCGATGTGGCTCCGCACCTCATACGCCTGGCGGACGATGTCGAAACCGGCGACCCGCGCGGCCCCCGAGGACGGCGGGAGCAATGTGGCCAGCATCTTGATGGTCGTGCTCTTGCCGGCGCCGTTCGGTCCGAGCAGTCCCAGGATCGAGGCGCCAGGCACGCTGAGGCTCACTCCGTCCACGGCGACCAGCGAGCCGAACCGCCTGGTCAGTTCGCGCAGTTCGACTGCGGTGCCCTCGCCGACGCCGGTGCGACCTCCGCCGGTCCTCACTGGTTCCGACACGATGCGACCGCCAGCCGTCACGGGCCCTCCCCCGTCATCCGCCATTGCGCCGCTCCCTTCCAGGGTGCCAGGATGTATCTGAACACTAATTGTTAGCCAATCAAATAATAGACTCCCACATCCGCGGTGTCAATAGCGCCTCCACAGGCCCAGTAGTTTCGGAACGTGCGATCCTGGGATGGCCCAGGGAGGCTACTGCGAGGCCGGGGTCAGCGTCGTGGCCGGAGAGATTGATCCCGTGGCGGGCGGCCATACGGTAGAGCGTCCGGCGGGTGACGCCCAGCTACTCGGCCGCCCGTTTCCGATTGCCCTGCGCTCGCTCCAGGGCAAAGAGCAGGTGCCGCGGGAACGGGCAACCCCAGGTTTCCGAGGAGGACGAAGAGGAAAATGGCCAGGTGGCCCCAGTGGCTGATCAGTGGTGTCAGGTCGGGCATGAGGCTGGCCCTCCTCAGGCCGAAGGGTCCGCCCGGTGCTCACCGCCTCAGCTTGGGGCCTGGACGCGCGGCTTCCGCATTCCGGCCAAGAGGACGGCGATGATCCCGGTCAGGAAGATCCCGTCAAAGGTCCCCGCGCCGCCGATGGAGGCCACGGGGGCGCCCAGACCCTGAAGGTTTCCCAGGTTCATCAGGTCCGCCCCGATCAGCGTGCCCAGGGTCCCGGCGATGAACGCCGTCCGCGGCGCCGCCCGTGGATCCAAGAGGATGGCTGTCGCCGCCGTCACCAGCGAGGGAAGGAGCGGCGGCAGCGCGATGCCGACACCGGGAACCGGCCGGGCGAGAAGATGCGTCACCAGCGTCACGACGGCGAGAGCGAGCAGGCCCCGGCGGCTAATCCCGAACTTCGCCACGAGGTACATGACGAGCAACACCGGGATCACGGCGCCGCCCACGTTCACCGCGATCACGGTGCTCTGCCGTTCGACCACGGAGGGAATCACGTACTGCATGCCGAAGAACTGGATGATCCGTGGTTCCACCACTCGCTGCGCCGGAAGCTGTACAACCGGGATGTTGATTCCGCTCCCCAAGAGCGCCGCGAAAAGGATGGCGATGGCTGCGCGCCGGCTCAGCCCCAGCCGCTCGTAGGCGTGACCGATGAGGTAATACCGCAGAAAGACCACGACCAGGCCGAGGAGCAGAAGGAATGCCAGGGTATACAGGGGAGGATGCGGAAAGAAATGCAGATCATAGGGCCGCATGGCACCCTCCGGCGCCAACGCCTCTTGGATCATGCGATCCCGCTGATCCGCAAGAGAGGCCTGGCCGCTCTATACTTTCCCCAGATGGAACGCTATCTCTGATCGATACCATGGGATGTCTGCGAGGCATCGTGGTAGATGTCGGGAGATGCGAACGGCTGTCTTCAGATATTATACGCTACACTGGTCGCGTGGCCCAGTGGATCTGTGGTTTGGGTGAGGCTTTCAGTGCGACCGTCACCGCGGCGTGCGGTGCGCCCCCCGGGGGGGTGATGCGGGCTGGGTTTCCCTGGGGATAATACTCGAAGGTGGTGAGGTTGCCGAGGGCATCGGTGATGGAGGTCACCTTGTTGAAGGTGGGATGATAAGTGAGAGTCCGGAGGCTTTTCACGGCATCGGTGATCGAGGTCACGTTGCCGATGCTGTCGCAGGTGTATTGGGCGCTCCGCCCGAGGCGGTCGGCGGCGGTTGGTGGGTCCCCTTTTACAAACTTCGGCGGTCCTCGGCTACCTGATGCAAGCGCCTTTGGCTCGTCCTAGAATCGCGGGACCCATAGACCTTTGAGTCGCTATATACTCTAGGCCGCACGTCCCGTCAACTGGGCCTTCGTTTTTCTTCCGTGCCTTGTACCCGGCATGACACAATCCTCACCACGACCAACGGCATCCCTGTCGCCACGGAGACGTCCGCCCATGCCACACCGATGGCGGTTTCCGTAATACGGGACGTCGCAGCCTTATTCACCTTTTGATCCTCTCCTCCACGCCATGTCCCGCGGCCCCCAGCCATCCGGCTGTGCCGCTTACCCGACGCCGCTGAAGAGACCGAAGATGAGCACCGTCAGGACGAACAGGGTGATCCCCACGTAGAGCCAGTCCCGCTGGGCCAGGAAGAAGAAGACCGACAGGGCCACCCGCACGATGGGCGTCAGGATGAGGAGGAGCATGCCCAGCCCGATGATGGCGTACGGCTTCCCCGCCATCGCCCCCTGGAGCACGGCGGGAAGTGACGTGGGGAAGAATCCCGGGCCACTGGCCTGATGGAAGGTCAGGATGTCCCGGAGGTGGTGAGGAAGCACCTGGGCGTACCCGGTGTCCTGCTTGAATGCGAACGACAGGATCCCCACCAGGATCACCGCCGCGCTGAGGAGGACGCCGAGGCGAAGCGCGTAGCTGATCACCAACTCCATCCAGGTGAGGGGCTCCATGCCGTCGTAATTGATGCCGGCGCTTTTCTCGTCGCTCATCGGACTGTTCCCGCGATCCCCCGCCAGATCATCTGGACCGCGACGACCACCAGCACCACCAGGAACACCCTGCGGATGGCCGCGCCGCGCAGGCGCAGCAGCAGGCGGGTCCCCGCCACCGTGCCCGTCAGGATGCCGAGGGCAACCGGCGCCGCGATGAACGGATGGATGTCCCCACGGAGGAAGTAAATGCCGGCGCTGGCTGCGGCCGTGACCCCGATCATGAAGTTGCTGGTGGTGGTGGAGACCTTGATGGGGGCCCGCATCATACTGTCCATGGCGATGACCTTGAACACGCCGCTGCCGATGCCAAGGAGGCCCGAGATGAGTCCGGCGAGCCACATCATCCCGAAGCCCTGCGGGACGCCCGTAATCTGATAGCCCACCCGGCGGTTGAGGGCCGGATCGAAGTAGGCCCCGTGCAGGCGCAGGCGCGTGGCCAGGGCGCTTCCCCGCACGCCCGCCGGCACATCCTCCTCACGCGAGCGATACATGGTCCACGCGGCGTGGGTCAGGACAAGGCCGAAGACTACCGACAGCGCCCGGCCCGGCAACACCCCGGCCACCCAGGCCCCCACAACCGCTCCGGTGGTGGTGGCCATCTCCAGGAACATCCCCAGCCGGAGATTGGTAATCTTGTCCTTCACGTACGTGGCGGCGGCCCCACTGGATGTCGCGATAACGGAGACGATGCTCGCCCCAATGGCGTAATGGATGTTCAGGCCGGCCATAAGGGTGAGGATCGGAACGATGATGACCCCGCCGCCCAGCCCCAGCAGAGCCCCCAGGGCCCCCGCCACAACTGAAGAGCCGAACAGGATCACGAAGAACGTCAAAGGTTCCATGGCCCTCCGCTCGGGCTCGCGCCGCCTGGCTGCGGCGCCGCCCCTGTGTCCCTGTGTCCGGACGAGAAAGAGGATCCGGCCGAACGCCCCTGCCCGCGAGAAAAAACTCACAAGTGTCCGAGCTAGACTTACCATGTTATCATAACCGCTACCGCCTGCGATCCTTTTCGGCTGTCCATCGGACAAGGAGCGACGAATGCGACCTCTCCTGAAGCGCGTTTGTCTCATCTCGGTCTCCCTGCTTGCCGTCATCCTGGGGTCCGCCCCCATGGCGTGGGGGGCCGATGTCCTGCGCGAGACGCTGAAGAACGGCCTGCGAGTCGTCATCGTGCGGAACACGCTCGCGCCGGTCGCGACGACGCAAATCAATTATCTCGTCGGCTCCAACGAAGCGCCGGCCGGCTTTCCGGGCACGGCCCACGCCCTGGAGCACATGATGTTCCGCGGCAGCCCGGGACTGTCGGCGGCCCAGCTTTCCACCATCGCCGCTGCCATGGGCGGCGACTTCAATGCCCACACCCAGCAGGCAGTGACCCAATACTTTTTCGCCGTCCCCGCCGAGGACCTTGATATCGCGCTGCGCATCGAATCCATTCGGATGCGCGGCGTTCTCAGCACTGAGAAAATCTGGCAGTTGGAGCGAGGCGCGATCGAGCAAGAGGTCGCACAGGACCTCTCCAATCCGCAGTACGTGTTTTACTCCAAGCTGCTCGAGGCGATGTACGCAGGAACGCCGTACGCCCACGACGCTCTCGGCACCCGGGAGTCGTTCGATCGCACGAGGGGCGCCATGCTCCGGAACTTCCAAAGGACGTGGTACGCCCCCAACAATGCCATCCTGGTGATCGTGGGCGACGTCGAGCCGGACAGGGCGCTGGAAACGGTGAAACGCCTGTTCGAGGGGATTCCCCGGCGCCCCCTGCCTCCCCGGCCTGCGGTTCAGGTGCCGTCCCTCTCGCCCAAGACCATCACTCTCGATACGGATCTGCCCTACGGCCTGGCCGTCGTGGCATACCGCCTCCCCGGCTACGACAGCCCGGACCTCGCCGCAGGGCAGGTCCTGGCGGATGTCCTGGACAGCCGACGGGGGAATCTCTATGCGCTGGTTCCGGAAGGGAAGGCCCTGTTTACCGGTTTCGACGGCAGCGCGCTCCCCAAGGCTGCTATGGGTTACGCCACGGCGGCGTTTCCCCCTGGGGGAGACGGCTCTGCCCTGATCGTGATGATCAAGGGCATCATCGCCGACTACGTCACCAACGGCATCCCTGAGGATCTCGTGGAGGCGGCGAAGCGTCACGAGATTGCGGACGCCGAGTTCGAGAAGAACTCGGTGACGGGGCTGGCCAACGCATGGTCCCAGGCCCTCGCCGTGGAGGGCCGGACCTCTCCCGACGACGACATCGAGGCCATAAAGAAGGTCACCGCCGCGGACGTGAATCGCGTGGCCAGGGAATATCTGGTCAACGACACGGCTGTCGTCGCGGTGCTCACCCCACGCCCGTCCGGCGCACCGGTTGCCGCCGAAGGCTTCCGCCGGGGCGCCGAGTCCTTTGCCCCCAAGCAGACGAGGCCTGTTCCCCTGCCCGCCTGGGCGAGGAAGGCCGTGGTGCCTCCCGCGGTTCCCACCTCCACTGTGAACCCTATCGTCACCGTTCTGCGGAACGGGCTCCGCCTGATCGTTCAGCCGGAGACCATCAGCCGGACCGCCAGCGTCTACGGCCGGATCAAGACCAACCCCGATCTGCAGGCGCCGGACGGCAAGGAGGGGCTCGCCGAAGTCTTGGGTGGGCTGTTCTCGTACGGGACGACCGCGCTCGGCCGCCTGGCCTTCGAAGAGGCCCAGGACGAGATCGGCGCACGCGTGTCGGCGGGGGCGAGCTTCTCGCTCCAGGTTCCGGAGGATCAGTTCGACCGGGGGGTTCAGCTTTTGGCGGAGAACCTGCTCTCCCCGGCTCTCCCGGAGGAAGCCTTCAAAGTCGTGCAGCAGGAGACGGTGAGCGCGGTGGCCGGGCAGCTCCAAAGCCCCGCCCACCTGGCGAGACGCGCGATGCGCGCGGGCCTCTACCCGAAAGGCGACCCGGCCTTGCGGCAGCCGACGCCCGAGAGCGTGCGGACGCTCACGCTCGAGGATGTCAAGGCGTACTACCGCCAGGTGTTCCGGCCCGACATGACGACCATCGTCGTCATCGGCCAGGTGACCCCAGAGAAAGCCAAGGCAACCATCGAGAAGTACTTCGGCGAATGGACGGCCACGGGGCCGAAGCCTGACACGGACCTTCCGCCCGTACCGCCTAATCCGCCGACCGCCTCGGTGGTCCCGGATGCCAGCCGGGTGCAGGACGAGGTGACCCTGGCCCAGACCCTGGGCCTGACGCGCTCGCATCTCGATTACTATGCGCTCCGGGTCGGCAACCAGGTCCTGTCGGGCGCCGCGTTCGCCAGCAGACTGTTTCGCGATCTTCGCGAACAAAGCGGCCTCGTCTACAGCGTCGATAGCCAACTGAACGCCGGCAAGAACCGCTCGATCTTCGCCGTCGTCTATGCCTGCGACCCGCCGAACGTGTCGAAGGCGCACGGGATGGTGGAGCGGGATCTGCGCGACATGCAGAACACGCCAATCTCCCCCTCCGAGTTGAGACAGGCCAAGACGCTGCTGATCCGACGCATCCCGCTCTCGACGTCGAGCACAGACAGCATTGCAGCCCAGTTGCTGGATCTCTCCGTACGGGACCTGCCCCTGGACGAGCCGCTCCGCGCCGCCACGCGGTACCTGCAAACCACGGCGGCAGAGGTGCAGGCCGCCTTCGCCAAGTGGATCCGACCGGGCGACTTCGTCCAGGTCACCCTGGGCCCGAAACCAGAGTAGGCCCTCGCCTCTCGGCTCTCGGCTCTCGCTTCTCGGCGCTCAGCCCTCGGCGCTCGGAGCTGGGCGCTCTGCTCTTCGCTCGGCGCCCGTCTCTCCACATACCGACCCGCGGGTTTGACTTGGGCGGGGGAATAAGCCATGATTCATCGCCGACTCCGGAAGGGATGCCGTTTCTCCGTCGAGACGGAGGGCCCGAGAGGCCATGGACAGCCGGGAGAGGGTGTTTCGGACGCTCGAGCGGTCCGGACCCGAGCGCCTGCCTGTCTATCACCAGCTATTGCCCGGGGCCCATCTGCGGCACGGCAAGCGCTTGGCGGAACTGCTCCAGCGCTACCCCAGCGATTTCAGCGATGCCGGCTATTACGGTGACACAGAGTACGGGCCGGCCGCGGGCGTGGGCCATGCGGATGCCTGGGGCGCGATCTGGACACGGGCGAGCGACGATTACAAGGGGCAGGTAACCGGCCATCCCCTGGCCGACTGGTCCGCGCTGGAAACCTACGCGTTCCCCGATCCGATGCAGGTGGGAGACTTCAGCCGCGTCATCGAGATGGTCAGGACCAACCCCCGTCGCCAGTACCTGCTGGTGGATGGAGACAGTCTCTTCCAGCGCATGTTCTACCTGCGGGGGTTCGAGAATCTCCTGATCGACCTGGCAGAGCGGCGGCCCGAGGTGTTTCATCTCCGGGACCGGATCGTGGGGTTTCTCCTGAAGCGGATCGAGATGTGGCTAGGGTGCGGCGTGGATGGCGTGTTTTTCCGGGACGACTGGGGCACGCAGCAAGCGCTGATGATCCATCCGGCCATGTGGCGGGAGATCTTCAAGCCCTCTTACAAGCGTCTGTTCGACGCGGTGCACGCCGGAGGCAAACACGTCTTCTTTCACAGCGACGGGATGATCCGCGCCATCATCCCCGACCTCATCGAGATCGGCGTGGATGCCCTGAACGCTCAGATCCCGTGTATGGATGCCAGGGAACTGGCCGAAACGTTCGGCGACGCGCTCTGCTTCGTGGCCGGGGCCGACCGCCAGCACTACCTGCCCTTCGGGAAACCCGAGGAGGTCGAGGCACATTGCCTCACCCTGGCGGACGCCTTCGGACGGAATAATGGCGGCTACATCGGCGGCGGCGAGATCGCTGGGGACGTGCCACTGGCCAACGCCGAGGCCATGCTCCGCACCTTTGCTACGTACACGTACCCTCGGCCCTAAGCCTACCTCGCACTCGCAATAGAGCTGGATTGCCCGTTCATCACTGCCGACCGCTGTCGGTTCGATCGCACCCGGGCGTACCCGCGTGTCCGCCACCTATCCCGGCTCGGCAAGCTTCCCTGACTTTGGCATCTGCTTTCCAGCCCCCCTCGCGGCTCACGGCTCTCAGCTCGTGGCTCGCCGCTCTCGGCTCTGCTCGCCGCCAGTTACGCCGCCGCCGACCCGATGGAAGGTGGGCACGCTCCACGTTTCGAACTTTTCGCGCAACGGCTGGCCTCACCTGGCAACGTCCCCTTGTACGTCCCGCTCGTTCCCGGGACAGGGTCAGAGCGGCCGCAAGAATTCCCTTGACGCGCGGCCGGAGTGTGGTTAATTTATTAACTAACCGGTCAGATACTTGGAGGTTCTCATGCCCAGGACGAAACCACTCGCCCACTCCCCCCGCTGGCGCCGCCGGCCCGAGGCTCGCCCCCGGCAGATTTTGGAGGCGGCCTTCCGGGTCTTCGGGGCCCGGGGGCTCCACCAGGCAACGCTGGACGACGTGGCCCGGGCGGCGGGAATCACCAAGGGAACCATCTATCTGTATTTCCCCAGCAAGGCCGACCTGTTCGTCGCCATGCTGAAAGCCCGGGTCAATGACATCATGCCTGCGGTCGAGGCACCGGAGGAACGCCGGTCCGGCCCCGCCACGCGCCAGCGCCTGTCCGCCCTGGGGCGTCACCTCTACCGGTTCTTCCGCAGCCGGGCGTGGTTGGCCATGTATCGCACCGTGGTCAGCGAAGCGGCCCAATTCCCCGAGGCCGCGGCCCTCCTCTACCGCGAGGGGATCCTGCCCGCCAACCGGCGGCTCGCGGAGGTGATCCGGGGCGGAATTGCCAGCGGGGAGTTCCGCGCGGTGGATCCGGTGATCGCGGCCCGCGCCTTCGCGGGGATGTTCCAGGTCTTCGCGGTCTCCCAGGGGTTGCTGCGCGGCCAGCGGATTCTCCCCCTCACCGAGGCCAAAGTCGTCCGGACCCTCACCGAGATCTTCTTCAACGGATTGCTGGCAAGCCGCGGGCGCCCCGCGCGCCGGCGCCCGGTACGAGGTCCCCAATGAAACGCCTGCCCCGCCCCGCCTTGGTGGTCGCCCTCGTCGCGGTCGCGGCCGCCCTCGCCCTCGCCGGGTGGGTCTGGTGGCGGGACCGCCGGGACGCGCGCGACGTCATCCAGGCCTCGGGTCGCATCGAGGTGACCGAGGTGAACGTCAGCTCCAAGGTGACGGGCCGAGTCATCAAGCGGTACGTCGACGAAGGAGTCGATGTGAAGGCCGGCCAGCTCATCGCCATCCTCGAGGGAGAGGAACTGGAGGCCCAGCTCCGGCAGGCCCTCGCCACCCTTCATAGCGCCGACGCTCGGCTCCTCCAGGCCCGGATCAGCCTCCGGATCGAGCCGACCCTGGTCCAGGCCCAGATCCGCCAGGCCGAAGAAAGCCTCCGCTCCGCCGAGGAACGGCTGCGCCTGCTCCAGGCCGGTTCCCGGCCCCAGGAAATCGAAGAGGGCCGGGCCAACCTGCGCCAGAATCTGGCCCGCCTCGAGATCGCTCGCCTGACCCGCGATCGCTACCGCGATCTGCTGGCCGACCGGGTTATCGCCAAGCAAGACCTGGACCGGGCCGAGAGCGACTTCCAGGCGGCCGACGCGGCCGTCCGCGCCACACGCGAGCGACTTGGCGTCCTGGAGGAGGGCTCTCGGATCGAGGACATCCGCGCGGCCCAGGCGGAGCGGGACCGGGCGGCGGCGGCGCTAGAGGCCGCCCGGGCGAACGCCGCAACCCTGGATCTGCGGCAGCAGGATGTCCGGGCGGGCGAAGCGGCCGTCCGCGAGGCGCAGGCCAATGTGCGACGGCTGGAAACCCAGGTGGCCGAGCTGAAGGTGTTCGCCCCGCTGGATGCCACCGTCCTCACCAAGGCAGCCGAAGAAGGCGAGGTGGTGCCGGCCGGAAAGCCCCTGGTCCTCCTGGGCGATCTGGATCACCCGTGGATCAAGGTCTATGTGACCGAGACCGAGGTGGGCAAGGTGAAGCTGGGCGCGCCGGCACGCATCCTGGCGGACAGCTTTCCGCAACAGCCCTTCCGGGGGACGGTCAGCTGGATCGCGGATGAGGCCGAGTTCACTCCCAAGAACATTCAGACCAAGGAAGAGCGGGTGAACCTGGTGTATGCGGTCAAGATCACGATCGACAACGCCCAGCGCAAGCTGAAGGCCGGAATGGTCGCCGATGCGGAACTGCTCAATGGAGGCGGGACAGGCCGCCAGGGCAAGGCGTCCAACTGACGGCGGATGGGAATGAACGACGCGCCGGCCATCCAGGCCAAGGACCTCACCAAGACGTTTGGGGACGTCACTGCCGTTGATGGCCTGACACTCTCGGTGGCGCCAGGCGAGATCTTCGGCCTGGTAGGCCCCGACGGCGCGGGCAAGACGACTACCATGCGCCTGCTCACGGGCGTCATCCAGGCGACGGCGGGCTCGGCGACGGTGCTCGGCGTGGAGGTCACCCGGAACCCGGAGGCGATCCGCCCGCGCATCGGCTATGTCCCGCAAAGCAGCAGCCTGTACGCCGACCTGTCCGTCGTCGAAAACCTCCAATTCCACGCCGACCTGTTCGGGATCCCCCGGGCCGAGCGGAATCGCCAGATGGCTGATCTCCTGGCGTTCAGCCGCCTCGAGCCCTTTGCCAGGCGCCTGGCGAGGAATCTCTCGGGCGGGATGCACCAGAAGCTGGCCCTGTGCGCCGCCCTCATCCATCGGCCCGAGGTCCTCTTCCTGGACGAGCCGACCATCGGCGTGGACCCGGTCTCGCGCCGCGACTTCTGGCTCCTGATCTACCAACTCTTGCGCCGGGGTCTCACGCTCCTGGTCAGCACCCCGTATCTGGACGAGGCGGAGCGCTGCCATCGCGTCGGCCTGATGGACCATGGGCGCTTGATCGCCTGTGACGACCCGGCCGGCCTGCGCCAACTGCTGCCGGGAACCCTGCTGGAACTGCGAGGCCCGGCCCCGGAGGTAGCGGCCGCCCTCATCGGGCGCCTCCCCGGGGTGAAGGAGACCCAGGTGTTCGGCGAGACACTCCACTTGCTGGTCGGAGATGCCGAGCGCGACCTCCCCCGTGTCCGGGCAGCCTTGCAGACTGAAGGGGCGACCGAGGCGCACCTGCGCCCGATCACGCCGAGCCTGGAGGACATCTTCGTGACGCTGCTGCGTGGCCAGCGCCGAGGCACTCCGTCGCTGCAGTGAACCCTTCGGCTGCCTTTCCCTCCCCACCTGCGGGGGGAGGAGGTATATGGGGCGGCAGGTCCTCACCACAGGGTGTCCGCTGTGAACGCTGATCTTGCCATTCAGGTCACCGATCTCACCAAGCGCTTCGGTCGCTTCGTGGCCGTGGACCGGGTGAGCTTCCGGGTGCGTCGCGGCGAGATCTTCGGCTTCCTTGGCCCCAACGGGTCCGGCAAGTCCACGACGATCCGGATGCTCTGCGGCATCCTCCTGCCGACCTCGGGGACGGGCACGGTCGCCGGGTTCGATGTCGCGCGCCAGCCAGAGCAGGTGCGGGAGAACATCGGATACATGTCCCAGAAGTTCTCGCTCTATGAGGAACTCACCGTTCAGGAGAACCTGGATTTCTTCGCCGGAATCTACGGCCTCGCCCACGCCGAGGTCGCGTCGCGGCTGGCGGAGGTGCTCGAGATGGGCGGCCTTGCCGCCTACCAAACCGTGCCGGCCAAAGATCTGCCACGGGGCCTGCGCCAGCGCCTGGCGCTGGCCTCGGCCATCATTCACCGGCCCTCCGTCCTGTTCCTGGACGAACCGACGGCGGGGGTGGATCCCATTTCCCGGCGCGAGTTCTGGGATCTGATCCGGACCATGGCGGCGGCTGGAACCGCCATCTTCGTGACGACCCATTACATGGACGAGGCGGAACACTGCCATGCCCTGGCCTTCATCTACGAGGGGCGGCTCATCGCGGCCGGGCCCCCTGCCCAGGTGAAAGTCGGCCTGCACGGCTGCCTGGTGGAGGTCGCGGTGGAGCCCGGCGACCTCCTCCCCGCCCTGGAGGTCCTCCAGGCCCATCCCCGCGCGCGGGACGCCGCCATGTTCGGGGCCAGCCTCCACGTGACCCTGGATTCCGCCGAGGCCATTCCCGCCATGCGGACCTCCCTCGAGGAGCGCGGCATCGCCGCCAAGGGCATGGAGGCCATCGTCCCCTCCCTGGAGGACGTCTTCGTGTCCCTGGTTGCGCGCGAGGTGGAGGCGTGACTTCCCGCATCTGGCCCATCATGCGCAAGGAGTTCCTCGAGATCTGGCGCGATACCCGCTCCCTCGCCTTCGTCTTGGTCATGCCGGTCCTGATGCTCCTGCTCTACGGATACGGCATCAGCTCGGACGTGAAGCGCGTGCCCCTGGCGGTCTACGACCGGGATGGGCAGCCCCCGGCCCGCGAGCTGGTCCGCCGCTTCACCAGCACCGAGTATTTCGTGGAGGCGGTCCGGGTGGGGAGCCTGCGCGAGCTCCGGCAGGCCATCGACCGGGGGGACGCCAGGGTCGGGCTGATGATCCCCGAAGACTTCAGCCGGAACCTCGGCGCGAATCGTCCGGCGCCGATCCAGTTCGTGGTGGACGGGTCGGACTCCAACACCGCCAGCATCGCCATCGGCAACATCGCCTCCATCAGCAGGAGCACGGAACTCGCCCCGCGCGACCTCCGGTCGCAGGTGTTCATCACGCCCAAGGCCGAGAACCCGGTCCCCATCGAACTCCGCACGTGGGTCTGGTACAACCCGGAGCTGAAGAGCTCCAACTTCCTGGTCCCCGGCCTCACCGCGGTGATCCTGATGATGCTGGCTGCCATCCTTACCTCGCTGACCGTGGTGCGCGAGTGGGAGCGGGGAACCATGGAGGGCCTCATCGCCTCGCCCTTGCGCCCCTACGAGTTGATGGTCGGCAAGATCCTCCCCTACGTCGTCATCGGCCTGGTGGACGTGGTCTTGATCCTCCTGTTGGGGGTCCTCTGGTTCCACGTCCCCCTCCGGGGGAGCCTTCTCCTGCTCATGCTCTCCTCGACCATTTTCCTGCTGGGGGGCCTGGGCATCGGCCTGTTCATCTCGGCCGCCACCCGGAGCGTCCAGGTCGCCTTCCAGTTGTCCATCCTGGCCACCATGCTCCCCGCGCTGCTCCTCTCGGGCTTCTTCTATCCCATCGAGAACATGCCCGCGGCCTTGCGCGCCATCACCTATCTGGTCCCCGCCCGCTACTTCCTGGTTGTCATCCGAGGCATCTTCCTCAAAGGTGTGGGCCTGGCGGTCCTCTGGAAGGAACTCGTGTTTCTGAGCCTCTTCGCCGGGCTCATGCTGGTGGCCAGTTCCGCCAAGTTCCACAAGCGGCTGGAGTAGCGACGTGAGAACCGTTCGGCGGAATCGCCTCCTGGCCCTGATCACAAAGGAATTCATCCAGATCCGGCGGGATCGACGGCTCCTGCCCATTCTCCTCATCATGCCGGTGATGCAACTGATCATCCTGGGATACGCCGTCTCCTCGGACATCAAGAACCTTGCCACGGCCGTCTGCGACCTGGACCGGACCCCGTCGAGCCGCGCCTTCGCGGACCGGTTCTCGACCTCGGGCTACTTCGACATCCGCTACCGCCTCGACGACGAGCGGCGGATCAAAGGGTTGATGGACGCCGGGCGCGCGCGGGTCGGCATCGTCATCCCTCCCCGCTTTGCCGCCAAGCTGGCCCGGCAGGAAACGGCGACCGTGCAGCTCTTGCTGGACGGCAGCGACTCCAACACCGCCAACGTGGCCCAGGGCTACGTCACGCAGATCGTCAATGCCGAGGCCGGCCGGATCATCCTGGAGCGTCTCGGACCCAAAGGCGTCCTGCCGGTCGGCGTGGACCCGACGGTGCGCGTCTGGTTCAACCCGGACTTGAAGAGCGTGAACTTCATGGTGCCGGGAGTGATTGCCCTGATCCTGACCATGGTCACCATGACCATGACCGCCACGGCCATCGTCAAGGAGAAGGAGCGCGGAACCATCGAGCAGTTGATCGTCAGCCCGATCCGTCCCTACCAGCTCATGCTGGGCAAGGCGATCCCGTTCGTCATCATCGGCTACGCGGATATTTTCATCGTGGTCCTGGCCGGACTCCTCTGGTTCCGCGTCCCCATCGCCGGCAGCTTCAGCCTGCTCCTGGTCCTGTCCGGCCTGTTCATCATGACGACGCTGGGCCTGGGGCTGCTCATCTCCACCGTCAGCCAGACCCAGCAGCAGGCCATGATGCTCGGCTTCTTCGTGAACCCGCCCTTCATGCTGCTCTCGGGCTTCATTTTCCCCATCGCCAGCATGCCGGAGCCCATGCAATATCTCACCTACCTCATCCCCCTCCGATACTTCCTGGTGATCATCCGCGGCATCTTTCTGAAGGGGATCGGGTTCGGCATCTTGTGGCCCCAGGCCGTGATCCTGCTCCTCTTCGGGATCGGCGTCCTGACCCTGTCGGCCCTCCGGTTCCAGAAGCACCTCGGGTAGCCCCCACCCGACCCCGGCTGGATCGTGGCCCCCCGCGTGCGCCCGCGTCATTTCTCCCTTCGGTTTGAAACAGCCGGGCGGATGTGGTAATGTGGCCCGACCTTCCTGACGCCCCCCTGCATGGCCTGGGGAGCGCCAGGGGAATGCCCGGCCCTGCGCCCGCGGAGGCGCCCAGCACGCAGCCATGCCGCTGCGACGGAATGTCTGAAGACAGGTTTCCCGCACATGGGGGGTGACCGATGATCTGGAACGACGAGTTCGAGACGCTCCCGCGCGAGGCGATGGAGGCGCTCCATCTCAAGCGCCTGCGGGACCTGACGGACCGGGTGTATTCCACCGTGCCGTTCTACCGGCGGAAGCTCACGGAGATCGGCTACAAACCGGGCGACCTCCGCAAGCTGGAAGACCTGTCCCGCCTTCCCTTCACCACCAAGGACGACCTGCGCGAGAACTACCCCTTCGGCCTCTTCGCCGTCCCCATGGAGCGGGTCGTCCGGATCCACGCCTCCTCGGGCACGACGGGCAAGCCGGTCGTGGTGGGGTACACGCGCCGGGACGTCGACACATGGTCCGAGCTCATGGCCCGCACGCTGTCCTGCGGCGGCACGACGAGCGGCGACATCGTCCACAACGCCTACGGCTACGGCCTGTTCACGGGCGGCCTGGGCGCCCACTACGGGGCCGAGAAGATCGGGGCCGCCGTGATCCCGATGTCCGGCGGGAACACCAAGCGGCAGATCCTGATCATGAAAGACTTCGGCTCCACCATCCTTTGCTGCACCCCCTCCTACGCCCTGAACATCGCCGAGGTGATGGCCGAGGAGGGCGTGGAGCCCTCCCAACTCCGGCTAAAGTGCGGCCTGTTCGGCGCCGAGCCGTGGACCGAGGGGATGCGGCGAGAGATCGAGAAGAAGCTCCACATCCACGCGCTGGACATCTACGGACTCTCCGAGGTCATCGGCCCCGGCGTGGCGTCGGAATGCATCGAAGAGAAGCACGGGCTCCACGTCTTCGAGGACCACTTCATCCCGGAGGTCATCGACCCCGAGACCGGGAAGCCACTCCCCCACGGCGAGGCGGGAGAACTGGTGTTCACCACCCTGACCAAGGAGGCGTTTCCCGTCCTGCGATACCGCACCCGGGACATCTCGCGCCTCCTGCCGACTGCCTGTTCCTGCGGACGTACGCTGCTCCGGATGGAGCGGATCTCCGGCCGGACGGACGACATGCTGATCATCCGCGGCGTGAACGTCTTCCCCTCCCAGATCGAGTCGGTGCTCATGGCGGTGGAGGGGGTGGAGCCCTACTACCAGCTTGTGGTCTCCCGCGAGGGAACCCTGGACGTCCTGGAGGTCCACGTCGAGGTCAACGAGCCGATCTTCACGGACGAGATCAAAGGCCTCGAGCGGCTGGCGAAACGGGTGGAGGACGAGATCAAGGATCTGCTCGGGGTCTCCTGCAAGGTGCGCCTCGTCGAGCCGAAGACGATCCAGCGGAGCGAGGGCAAGGCAAAGCGGGTCATCGACAAGCGGAAGCTCTGACCGGGACAGGAGGGCCTGCCATGCGCATGGAGCAGATCTCGATCTTCCTGGAGAACAAGTCGGGCCGCTTGGCCGAGGTCACCGACGTCCTCGCCTCCGCGGGTGTCAATATCCGGGCGCTGTCCCTGGCGGACACGGCCGATTTCGGCATCCTCCGCCTGATCGTGGACAAGGTCGATCAGGCCAAGCAGGCGCTCAAGGACAAGGGGTTCACGATCGGAAGGACGGAAGTCCTCGCCCTCGAGGTGCCGGACCGGCCAGGCGGCCTGGCCGAGATCCTCCGGATCCTGGGGAAGGCCGGGATCAACGTGGAATACATGTACGCGTTCGTCCAGCGTTCGCTGGACAACGCCATCGTGATCTTCCGCTTCGACGAGCTGGACAAGGCCATCCAGGTGCTCACCGGGGCCGGCATCCGCATCCTTCGCGGGGAGGAACTGTACGCCCTGTGAGGTTTCCGACCCGCCGGGGGTCGGTTCTACGGAGGAAGGGCCTACGGCCCCGGCGTGATTCGTTTCCGCGTGGCTCTGCCTCGCGGGACCCTGGAGCGCGCGGCCTACGACCACAGCGGCAATCCAGCCGGCGATCTTGATCACCCTCCTAACCTGTATCCCGCTTGACATGCCTCGACTCCGGTGATAAACATATTGAGAATATTTCTCAATCTGATCAACCTACCATGCCACGCAGCGAACTGACGCAGGCACTCCACGATCAAGGGCTGAGGCTCACCCGGTCTCGCCGGGCGGTCCTGCAGGTGCTCTCCGCCAGCTCGGAGCACCTGAAGGTGGCGGAGGTGCACCGGCGCGCCCGGAGGATCGAGCCGCGGGTCGGCCTGGCGAGCGTCTACCGCACCATGGACCTCCTGGAACGGCTTCACCTGGTCAAGCACGTCCACATGGAACACCGGCACCGCCACTACGCTCGGATCACAGAGCACCATGGTCACCACCTGGTGTGCAACGGCTGCGGGCTCGTCGTGGAGTTCACGGATTGTCAGTTGGAGCGCCTGGCTCGGACCCTCGCCCGGCGGACGAAATTCCAGATCGAGGGTCACTGCGTGGAGTTCTTTGGCCGCTGCCGGAAGTGCCGCAGGCAAGCCAGCGACCATCCCTCCCGAAGAAGGAGAAAGCCGTGATAACCTATCTGGGGAAATTGAAGGTTCCCCCGCTTCTGGTTTTCCTTTTTCTTCTCGCCGCCTGTGAATCGCGGCCAGCGCAGACTCAGTCTGCAGGTCCTCAGAAGCTGACTGTGGTGACCACTCTGACGGTCCTGGCTGACCTGATCCAGCAGGTCGGGGGCGACAAGGTCCAGGTGAAGGCCTTGGTGCCCCCCGGAGGGGAAGTCCACACCTACCAGCCGACCCCGGATGACATCAAGAGCGTGGCCCAGGCCAAGATAGTTTTCTACAATGGCGCCCACCTGGAAGAGTGGCTCGACGAGACGATTCGCAGCGCCGGCAAACCGAACCTGCCGATCGTGGTCCTGTCGGATGGTCTATCCCTCATCAAAGAGTCGGGCGACGAGCCAAACCCGCACCTGTGGCTCGATGTGACCAACGCCAAGGCATATGTGGAGAAGATCCGTGACGGTCTGAGCAAGGGGGATAGCGCGAATGCCGGGTATTACGCGGACCGCGCCAAGAGCTACCTCCCCCAATTGGACGAGCTGGACCAGTGGATTCAGACGGAGGTGGACAAAATCCCCAAGGCGCGACGGAAACTCGTCACCTTCCATGACGCCTTCCCCTATTTTGCCAAACGCTATGGGTTTTCTCTCCACGGGGCGCTCGTCGCCAGCCCCGGCAAGGAGCCTTCGGCGCGCGACCTCGCCGCCCTCGCTCGGCGGATCAAACGGGAGCAGGTGCCGGCCGTCTTCGCCGAGGCCCAGTTCAACCCCAAGGCGATGGAGGTCCTGGCCAGCGACACGGGGGTGCGGGTGATCACGAATCTGTACAATGACACCCTGTCGACCGGTCCCGAGGCCAACACCTACATCGCCATGATGAAGCACGATGTGACAGAGATTGTAAACGCGCTCAAATGAATTTCGGAATGCGGAATTGAACCCGATGGATAAGAAGCCATGGAAGTACTGCTTGGAGGTGCGGGACCTGACTGCGGGCTATGGCGGCAAGCCGGCGATTGAGGGGGTCACCTTCGCTGTCGCGCCGGGACAGATGGTCGGCGTGATCGGGCCCAACGGCGCCGGGAAGAGCACGCTGTTCAAGGCCATCCTGGGCTTGATCCCTCGGCAGCGGGGCGAGATCCTGCTGCACGAGGCCCCGGCCCTCTCCCAGCGGCCCCTCATGGGATACCTGCCCCAGCTCGAGGAGATCAACCGGGACTTTCCGGTTTCGGTGGAAGACGTGGTGATGATGGGCCGCTACCCGCGGGTTGGTTGGTGCCGCCAGCCTCGACCTGCGGATGATTCCGTCGTGCGTCAGGCGCTCGCGCGCGTGGACCTTGTCCCTCACGCTGGGACGCAGATCGGCCGACTCTCGGGCGGACAGCAGCAGCGCACGCTTTTGGCTCGTGTCCTCGCCCAGGATCCCCATCTCCTCCTCCTGGATGAGCCCGTGAGCGGCGTGGACGCCACCACCCAGCACGCGATCTTCGCCCTGCTGGAAGAACTGCGGGAGAACGGCAAGACCGTCGTGGTGGCCACCCATGATTTGAACTGTGTCGTCGAGCGCTTCGACCAGGTTCTGTGCATCAACAGGCGAGTGATTGCCTACGGTCCGCCCAAAGAGGTCTTCCGCGAGGATACCCTGAGCAGGACCTACGGAAACCATCTGATGGTCGTGCAGGTGGGGGACCGGCGCGTGGTGGTGGCGGACGAGCACGGACACTGACCCGAAGCGTGATACGTAAAACGTGAACCGGTCCCAGATCACGTTTCACGCTTCACGTTTCACGGCTTGAGGCGATGATCGATTTGCTCGTGGCACCATTCGAATTCGGCTTCATGCAGCGGGCCTTCGTGGGAGGCGTGCTGGTGGGGGCCATCTGCGCCCTGGTGGGGACGTACGTGGTGCTGCGGGGGCTGGCCTTCGTTGGCGATGCCCTGGCCCACGCCGCCTTCCCCGGGGTCGTCATCGCCTATCTCCTCAAGGGAAACATCTACGTCGGTGCCACCATCTTCGCCCTGGCCACCGCGCTGGCGATCGGCCTGGTCTCCCGGCGCGGCCGGGTGAGCTACGACACGGCCATCGGCATCCTGTTTGCCGGCGCCTTCGCCCTGGGCGTCCTCCTCATGAGCACGATCCACGGCTACACCGTGGACCTGTTCAGTTTTCTGTTCGGCAATGTCCTGGGCATCTCGACGCGGGATCTGCTGTTGGTGGGAATCCTCGGGGCGATCGTGGTGCTGACGATCATCCTGTTCTACAAGGAACTCCTTCTCCTCTCCTTCGACCCCACCGTGGCGGAGGCCATGGGATACCCGGTGCAGGCGCTCAACTATCTCCTCCTCGGCCTCATCGCCCTGACGATCGTCATTTCGATCCAGGCGGTGGGCATCATCCTGGTGGTCGCCCTGCTGGTCACTCCCAGCGCCACCGCCTATCTCCTCACCGAGCGCTTTTTCCGGATGATGATCCTGGGCGTCGTCCTGGCCGCTCTCGCTGCCGTGATCGGCCTCTATCTCTCCTATTATCTCAACGTGGCCTCGGGCGCCGCCATCGTCCTCGTGAGCACGTGCCTCTTCTTCCTGGTGCTCGCCAGCCGGCGACTCTGGACAGCCAAGACCCGTCGGGCCTGAACCGCCCGGGCAGCGACCCCTGCCCCCTAATCCCGCTGCTTGCCTTTCCCCTTTCTCTTCCGCCCCACCGGAGCAGCTCCGGTCCGAGCCGGGATCCGTGCAAGCGTCGCCTGCGCCCGCACCCGCGCCTCGGGCCGGAGATCCCACGCCGCGCGCGCGACCTCCTCGCCGCCGAACTTGCGAACGGTCCGCATGAGCCGCTCCAGATGCGCCTCATGCGGGGCAAAGGCCGAGCGCGGGATAAGCGGCAGATTCCCCCCGATGGCCTGGATCGTCTCGCGGCCCAACCGGTCCAGCTCGGAGCGCTCCAGCCGGACCGCCATGGCCAGGGCCCGGCTCAGCGTGATGTCGCCGGCCGCCACGCGTTCGCATTGCTCGATCATCGCCTGCAAGGGTTGTAGGCGCTTCCGGATGTCGGCCACCCGCCCCCTGGGGCCAGTCAGCTCCTTGACCATCTTCAGCACCCCGGCATGCTCGTGCTCCTCCAGCGCCATCTCCCACCAGAGGCCCGCCACGGCAGGCAAGTCGCTGAACTTCCCGTAGAAGTGCGTATACAGGCGACCCACCCGCTCCTCCAAGTCGCTCAGTTGGTCCAGCGCCGCATGAATGCGCATCGTCCCTCCAGTGCCCCCGTTGCTGGGTTGAGATTCCGCGAATCAGCAGACCCGAGCCCGAGCCTCAGGATGGCTCTTCTCCCTCGGTCCAGGCGATGATGTCCCGACACGCCTGCGCCAGGTCCTCCAGCTTCCCCTCAAAGAAGTGGTCCGCGTCGAGCACCCGCAGCCACGTGTCGCCCGGCGGCGAGGCGATGAATGCCTCCAAGGCTTCCCCATCGCAGAATTCGTCCCGGCTCCCACCCACGACGGCGATCTGGCACGCGGCGGATCGGAGGAAGGTGAAGTCGTAGTGGCTGAGGGGCGGCGCGACGCCCACGTACAGACGCACCCGCGGGTCAGCGGCCGCTACGCTCCCCCCGATCACGCTGCCGAAGGAGTAGCCGGCCACGACCTGCATCGAGGGGATACCGCCCAGGGTGCTTGCAAGGAAATCCAATGCGCCCGTGACGTCGGCGACTTCTGTCAGCCCTCCCCCGTACGTGCCCTGGCTGCCGCCGACCCCTCGGAAATTGAAGGCCAGTGTCGTGTAGCCCGACTCCATGAAGGCCTGCTCCACCCTCATGATCACGGGCGTGAGCATGCTGCCGCCGTAGAGCGGGTGGGGGTGGCAGAGCACCACGGCGCGGTCGGATGCGCCGCGTGTCAACCGGCCCTCCAGTTGGAGACCGTCGGATGAGCGGAATCGGACAAGTGTCGCACCCCGGGACAGTCGGATGGCCACTCCTTCACGTTCCTCAGCGCGATTGACCCAGATACCGCAATCCGATCGATTGCCGAACTGCCTGCAACGCGCCCCTCACAGATTCATGAGCCCGACCCCTGCCACCGTAACCGCGGCCCCCAGGACGGTCTGCCGGGACGGGCGCTGGCCCAAGACCCACACCTCGAACGGCAGGGTGAAGAGCGGCGATGTGGACGCCAGGACGTTCCCGATGGCCACCCCGCCGAACTTGATCCCCGCGACGAAGAGGAGGGAGCCGAAGGCGCTGATGAGGCAGATCAGGCCCAGGCGTTTTCGCTCGGCCGGCCTACTCGCTGCAATGGCGTCCACCGTGCCTCGGGTCCATGGCGTCAACCAGAGGAAAAGACCGCCCATGGGCATGCGGACGGCCGCCGCAGCCACAACCGAAGTGGCCTCTAGTGCGGGCTTCATGATCACCGCCGACGCGGCCCAGGCCATGGCCGCCGCGAAGACGAGCCGCATGCCCCGGCGCGTCGCGCGGCGCTCGCTTCCCCCGTGGCCCTTGCCCGCGATGATCAGGACGAGCCCTCCCATCACCAGGAGGATTCCGGTCGCCCGGGGGAGCGTCACCGGCTCCCCCAACAGGCCCATGCCCACCAGCGTTGTGAGGAGGGGGTTCGCCATGCTGAGAATCAGGGCCCGGGTGACCCCCAGATGGTCCATGCTGGCAAAGAACAGGGAGTCGCCCAACCCCATGGAGAGGATGATGGAGGCCCAAAGCGTCAGGACGACCCATAGTGGCATCCGGACCACCTCGCCCCCGTGCCCCGTAGCGAGCGCCAGGACGACCAGGATGCTCCCGGCCACGGTGGAACGCACCGCGGTGATGCCGGCCGGCGTGAAAGTTCCGGACAGGGAGCGGACGAGCAAACTGGTGGCGGCCCACGTCATCCCGGTCCCCAGGCCGCTCGCGATTCCCCACGTCAGGTCAGTCATCGTCCCCGTCCGATTTATCCCCAATCGGAAATTGCTAACTGCCAAGGCGCCAAGAACTCCATTCCAAGGCAACTGGGCAACTGGGCAATCCGGCAACCTGGAACCTCTGATTGCCGAGTTGCCGGATTGCCTGATTGCCGGATGTGAATCTTGGCGACCCGGGTACCCAGCGCTTGCGCTGGGTGATCATGGCGGTTCAAAGTGTTTATCGGATCAGGCTTATCTCCGGTCCGATGTGACGCCTTCGGCATCCGCACCTCCTGGCCGGGTTCCCGGCAGACACTTCGCAAAACGCAAAACCGACCCGGCGATCGGGTCGGCTCAACGCGCCTGCACGCTCAAGGGCGAGCGATCCTCCGGCCTCTCTTCTCCACCCTACTCCGCCTTCTCCTCTTCGGTCCGCCCGCCACGGGAGCCCGGCCGCGCGATGTTGTGCTTCTCGATCCGGTACAGCAGGGTATGGCGCGTGATGCCGAGGTAGCGGGCGGCCCGGGATTGATTCCAGTCGTGCTTCTGCAGCGCCCGCAGAATCAACTCCTTCTCCACCTCTTCGAGAGACAGGCCGGTCTCGGGCATGCTCATCGGGAGGGCGGTGGCCTCCTTGGCCTTGGGCGCGCGAATCGTCTCCGGCAGGTCGGCCAGGCTGATGAGATCCCCCCGGTGGAAGATCATGGCCCGCTCCAGCGCGTTCTCCAGCTCGCGCACGTTGCCGGGCCAGTCGTAGCTCTCCAGTGCCCGGAAGGCCTCGGGGGCGATGGTCAGGCGCGGGGAGGCGCCCAGCCGCTTCAGAAAGTGCTGGGCCAGCGGCCGGATGTCCTCGCGGCGCTCGCGCAGCGGCGGGATCTGGAGGGGGACCACGTTCAGGCGGTAGTACAGGTCCTCGCGGAACTCGCCCGCTTGGATCGCCTTGCTCAGGTCCTTGTTGGTAGCGGCCAGCACCCGGACGTCCACGCGGATCAGCTTGTTGTCCCCGACCCGTTCCAGCATTCGTTCTTCCAGGACCCGGAGGATCTTCACCTGCAAATCCGGTCGCATTTCGCCGATCTCGTCCAGGAAGACCGTGCCCCCTTCCGCCGCCTCGAACTTCCCGACCCGGTCGCGGATGGCCCCGGTGAAGGCCCCCCTCACGTGGCCGAACAGCTCGCTCTCCAGCAGGGTCTCCGGGATGGCGGCGCAGTTGACCGGCACGAAAGGTCCGTGGGCCCGCGGGGAACGGCCGTGGATGGCCCGGGCGATGAGTTCCTTCCCCGTCCCGCTCTCTCCGAGGATGAGGACCGTGGTCTCGGTGGGCGCCACCCGGATCACCAGCTCGAGGACCTGTGCCATCGGCGGGCTCTCGGCGATGATCGCATCCAGGCCGCTCCGCTCCTTCAGCTCCTCGCGCAATGTCACGTTCTCGCGCTCCAGCTCCTTGAGCTGCAGGGCCTTCTTGATGGTGAGCTTCAGCTCATCCCGGTTGAAGGGCTTGCTGATGTAATGGAAGGCGCCGGCCTTCATGGCCTCCACCGCCATCTCGATGGTCCCGAAGGCGGTGAGGATGATCACCTGGACGTTGGGATCCACCTTGCGGACGCCCTCCAGGACTTGGAGGCCGTCCATCCCGGGCATCCGGACATCGGTGACCACCAGGTCCGCCCTCTCCTTCTTCAGGAGGTCGAGCCCCTGCTCCCCGCTGCTGGCCGTGAGGACGGCGTACCCCTCCTGCGCCAGGTTGTACTCCAGGACGCGCCGGAGGCTCTCGTCGTCATCGATGACCAGAATCTTCACACGCCTCATACCCGTATGGCTCCCTCCAGCGGCAGCGTCACCACAAAGGTAGTTCCCTTGCCCCGCTGGCTCGTGACCCGGATCGTGCCGTGGTGGTTCTCGATGATCCGGTGGGTGATGGCCAAGCCTAGCCCGGTGCCGTCCCTCTTGGTCGTGAAGAATGGATCGAAGATGCGGCCCAGGTCCTCCTCCGGGATGCCCGGCCCCGTGTCGTCGAAGACCACCTCCACCCATTCCGGGCGGTCCCCGGTCGCGCCCGCGGGCGAAAGCCGGGTCGAGATGGCCAGGTCCCCGCCGGACGGCATGGCCTCCACCGCGTTGAGCATGATGTTGAGGAAGGCCTGCTTCAACAGGGTCTCGTCCGCCATCACCCGGGACGGGCCCTGGTGGAAGCTGGTGAAGATCTGCACCCGGTGCGCTCGCGCCTGGCCCGAGGTCAGGCCCTCCAGGGCGGTGAGGACGGTCCGGACGTCCAGCGGCGCAAGGTGCGGCATCACGGGACGCGCGAAGCTCAAGAAGTTGGTCAGGACGTCGTTCAGCCGCTCGACCTCTTTCAGGAGGATGGCGTAGAACTCCGCCTTGGGGTGCCCCGTCGGGAAATCCTCCTGGAGGATCTCCACCGCTCCCTTGATGGCCCCCAGGGGATTGCGGATCTCGTGGGCCAGGCCGGCCGAAAGCTGGCCCAGCGCCGAGAGGCGGTCGGCCCGGCGGAGCTGCGTCTCTTTCTCCAGCAGGAGGCGCGTCTGCTCCTGGAGGTCGCGGTGGGACTGGGCCAGCGTCTCCGCCTGAATTTCCAGGCCGCGGCGATAGTGCTCCTGCCGGTCCACGACCAGTCCGATCAGCAAACCGACTGCCAGGAAGATGGGGATCTCCAACACGTAGCCGATGGTCATGGGCCCATGATCCACGATCAGGACGTGGGGAAGGTAGACCAGGGTGATGAGCGCGGCCGCCCCCAGCCCTCCCCTGACGCCGAACCACAACCCCCCCAACACGATGGGGAAGTAGTACAGGCGGACCAGGATATCGTGCTGGGCCTGGCGGGTCAGCGGAGTCAAGTCGTGGCTGACGGTGATCAGCCCGATCACGGCTACGAGGAGTGCCGGCCGGATCCACCGTGCCCAGCGCTTTGCCGAAGAACTCATCGCACCGCCTCGGCGCGCCCCGGAAGATTCCATGCGGCCCGAGCGCTGCTGCGTGCCGGACATGGAAAAAGCGGGCTTACCGCCGGATCGCCTGCCCCTCGTGATGGATGGGCAACGGGTCGGCCGCCGCGGGAGCGGCTGTCTCGAGTTGAACCGTAACGTGGCCGATCCGGAACCGGTCGCGCAATTCCCTGTGAATCCGCTCGAGCAAGAGGCCGCTGGTGGAGACGGCCTGGTCTTCCACCACCACGTGGCAGCTCAACGCCGTGACATCGCCCCCCAGAGACCAGACATGAAGGTGATGGACGCTCCGCACGCCCGGCACGGCGGCGATGGCCGCCCCCACCTCCTGCACCTCCAGCCCCCGGGGCGTCCCCTCCATCAGGATGTTCACGGCCTCCCGGACGATCCGCCAGGCCCCCGCCAGGATGAGGACGCCCACCAGCAGGCCGGCGACCGGATCCAGCCAGTCCCATCCCGTCCAGAGCATGCCGGCGCCGGCCACCAGGACGCCGAGGGAGACCAGCGCGTCTCCCAGCATGTGGAGGAACGCGCTCCGCAGGTTGAGATCCCGCCCGTCCCCCCGCAGCGCAAGAGCGACCCCCCCATTGAGGAGGACGCCGACGGCCGCCACGACCACGATCACCCCGCCCCCGGCGGGCGGCGGATGGCGCAGTCGCTGGATCGCCTCGAGAAACAGGCTGAACGTGACCACGCCCAAAAAGACCGAGTTACCCAGGGCCGCCAGGATTCCCGCCCGGTGATAGCCGAAGGTGCGGACTGAATCGGCGGGGCGTTGAACCTGGCGGACCGCGAACCACGCAATGCCCAGGCCCAGCACATCGGTGAAGTTGTGCCAGGCGTCGCCGAGCAGCGCCAGGCTGTTGACCGCGAAACCCGCTGCCAGCTCGACAGCGATGAAGAGGCCGTTGAGCAGGATGGCCCAGCGCAGGCGACGAACCGCCAGGTTTGGATCCCGGTCGGCGGTGGAAGTTTTCGGGGGATGGGTTGGCCCCTTCGGGAAGCGCGCGGTCATCCGTCACACTCCGGCGTCTGACCCTGGCCTACCGCTCTGCGGCGGCCCCGGACGATGATGCCCCGACCGCTTCCGCACCCCCGACAACCGGCGGGAGGACCAGATCGCGGACCACCTGCCCCGATTTCCCGAGGGACGGCATGGGTTTCCCGTTCAGCCTCAACTCCACACCGCCGGCGTTTCCCACGGTGACCAGGAAGTGCGTATCGGAAGCAAAGTGCGCGATCTGTCCCTTCTGGAGGAGGACTTGGCGCTCCTGCCCCTCATCGTCGCGGATAGCCATCCACGTGGTCTCCGTAGCTCGGGCGGTAAGGGAGAGGCGCCGGGGCATCCGCTCCGTCTTGGCGGACGGACTCGGCGGCGGCGCCTTCTGCGCCAGCTCCGGAGACCCCGTGCCTGTCTGGCGCGGAGCGGGAACCTCGCCCGGCCGAGCCGCCGTCCCCGACTGGACGCTTCCGGTGCCCGCGGCGGGGATCTGCTCCGCCGGCGCCGGACCCGCCTCCTCGACCGGCGCCCGTTCCTCGCTGGGGCGCTCGGCCACTTGCGGAGGGGCGGGACGGTCCGCCGCCCGTTTGGAGGCCAGTGACAGCGCAATGAACACCAGGGGCGTGACGATCAGAATCGCGGCGGCAGTCCAAAGGACGTGCTTCCACGGGATCGGCGGCGGCGCGGGCTGCGGCGGAGCCGGCGCCACGAACCCCCCGGGCGGGCGACGGATGGCGCTGCGGAACTCCGCCTCCAGCGCGTTCGAATCCAGCTTGAGCAACAGGGTATACTCGTGCAGGAGGCCGATCAGATAGGCCGGATCCGGCAGCATGCGGTAGTCGTCCGCCTCCAGGGCCTCGAGCAACCGGAGCGGGACCTTGCTCTGGTACGCCGCCTGCTCGGGACTGAGGCCCCGGTCCTCCCGCTGCTTCCGCAGCATCTGCCCGATGCTCACCTTGTCAGGCATCTCGCCGCATTCCTCCAGCCGAGCCCCGGATCATTGCCGTGCAGCCCGGGGGGTGCTCGCCGGCTCCCTCTGGGCCTGTGGCCCGCGCTCCCAGCCAGACAGGATCATCCCCGGGCATCCGGTCCACCCACCCCGATCATCCGACACAAAATGGAATTGCGCTACAGAAAAAATACCACGGTGATGACCAGGAACGTCGGGATGAGCACCAACCCGGAATACAGCATGTACCCAAAGAAATGCGGCACCGCAACACCCTGCTCCTCGGCGATCACTTTTACCATAAAGTTCGGTCCGTTTCCAATATACGTGTTCGCCCCCATGAACACCGAGCCGCAACTGATGGCGCGCAGCAGGTCCGCCCGGACACCGGCGATAGACGGGATGCCCGCGAGGCTCTGGCTCCGGGTGACGCTCTCCGCCAGCGAGGAGAAGGTCAGGTACGTTGGCGCGTTGTCGAGGAAGGAGCTCAGGCCCCCCGAGAGCCAGAAGAATTGCCAGGGTTGCGTGATGCCCAGCGCCGCGCCCTTTATCCGGAGCAGCGTGAGCAGCGGCACCATGGTGACGAAGATCCCGGCGAAGAGGATGGCCACCTCCGAGATGGGCGCGAACGTGAACCCGTGTTGGTCCCGCAGCCCTTTCTTCGTGAATGCCATCGAGAGGATGCTCATGGCCACCATCGTCAACTCCCGGTAGGGGAAGGGGAACTGGAGGAACACCGAGAGGATCACGACCAACAGAAACAGCAGGTTCAGCGTGCCCGACACGCGAAGCGGCGTTGCCATCGCACGGTCACGCTGGATGTCCGCCGGACTTTCTTTCCGGTAGCACCAGGTATCCCAGACGTAGAAGACGACCAGGACGATGGCCAGGGCGGTCAGCCACATCGGGAAGAGGTTTAATGTCCAGGCGAAGGGAACCCCCCTCAGATACCCCAGGAACAACGGGGGATCCCCCAGAGGCGTCAAGCTTCCGCCGATATTGGACACGACAAAGATGAAGAACACGGGGATGTGGTAGGTGTACTTCCTCTCGCTGTTCGTCTTCAAGAGCGGGCGGATGAGCAGCATGCTCGCGCCTGTTGTGCCGATCAGGTTGCATATCACCGCCCCGAGGAACAGGAACGAGGTATTCACTGCCGGAGTCGCTCGCAGGTCACCTGTCAGCAGGATGCCCCCCGAGATGATGAAGAGCGACGCCAACAGGAGAATGAAGGAAATGTAATCCTCGACGGTGCGGCCCAGCTCAACCGGGAGGCGGGTGATCAGGAAGGGCAGCACCGGAATGCTGACCAGGGCCGACACGATCGCCTTGTTCCGGTTCTTCTCCCAGAAATGCGGAAGGGCCAAGGGCATGACGGCGATGAGAATCAGGAAGATTACGAAGGGGGCGCAGATGTACAAGGGAATGGATTCGCCTGCAGGCATTCACCCATCCTTTCTCTTCGCCGCTTCATTCACGAAGCAGCCTACGCAATATCGATGTCCGCGTCCCTCCCCGGAACAGCCGAGTCAGTCGAGAGACCCGTGAGTCCCGCCAGACCCTAACACATGGGACCGGCCGCGACAAGGAATCCGGACGCTGGCTCCGCTGCGGGCACGGATCAGGTGAGGGGCCGTTCCTCCGGTGCCGCCGGCAGCTCGGATGGATCCGTCTCGACGTGGAGGCCCCGCACCCCCTGGCGCGCCCGGGACAGATGGGCCTTGAGATCCTCCCGGCTGTTCTGGAGCTGCGTGATCGTCCGGGAGAGGCGCCCGTCCACCTCGCTGTCCATCTTCTCCAGGGCGTCGGCGATGGTCGCCAGCGCCTGGCTCAGGCGGGCCGTGTCGATCTCAGTGCCGAACCGCAAGATCACCTGTAGCAAGGACAGCAGGTACGGGATGACCTGGGTGTAGCTGATGATGACGACCCCTTGCTTGAAGGCCTCCACGTGCGCCTCCACGCACAGGTCGAAGACCGCGTCCGGCACCGCCAGGACCCCCAGCCGGATCGTCCGGTCCGGGTCGAGGTACTTCACCACCTCGCGGATCTTCCTCTTCACCTCGGACTGGATCTCGTCGGCCAGCGCCCTGCGCAGCGCCGGATCCTCCGCCTCCTGCAGGCGCTCCAGTTGGGACATCGCCGGCCACTTGCTGTCGATCGGAAGCAGCCGTCCGTGAGGCAGGCGGAGCGCAAACTCCACCGGCTTGTTGTTGATGGTGAGGTTCGTCTCGCGAAGCTCCACGGGAAGCTGCGCCAGGATCGCCCCCAGGATGTTCTCGCCGGCGATCCCGCGGGACTTGGTCCCGGCGAGGACCGTCTCCAGGCGCTTCAGGACGTCCCGGGCCTCCCGCTCGTGCTTCTCCCGGACCTCATCGGCGGCCTGGATCTGGGCGACCAACTCCCGGGTCTGGACGATCTCGGTTCGCAGGCCCTGCTGGGCGGCCGCGAGATTTCCGCTGAGCGATTCCTGCACCTGTCCGAGATGTTGCGCCAGGAGTTCCTGCGTTCGAACCGTCTGATGGACAAGCTCTGTGACGGATGTCAGAGCCTGCTGGGTCTGATGAATCCGCTGGGTGAGGGCCTCGGCGGTCTGCTGGACGGCCGCCTGCCCCTGCTCCCGCGTCTGAACGACTTCCGAGCGCACGGTCTCCTGGATCCGGGTGGCCGCCTGGACCTCTCCGGACAGTTGACCAACCCGGGTGCCCAGGTCTGTCAGGCTCGCCTGGAGGTTGGCCAGAACCGTTTGCCCCAGGTCTCCTCCCGGTCGCCGGCGCAGGATGAGCACCAGAACGACCATGCCCAGGAGGAGCAGGAATCCAAAGATGCCGATGACTATCCAGAGTTGATTTGGCGACATTTCTCACTCCGGAAGCGTAACCGGGACGGCGACAGACTACACAAGGTGATGCCAGGATTCAACCTTTCTCTCCAGTCGGTCTCTTAGTGGGTAAAAGGCAATACAATTCAACTGTGATGCGTTGACGACCGGCTGTCCAACCAGGCCGAGCGGATCTCCGAGGGAATCCGCGACGGCTCACTCACCGCCGATGAGGCGGCCCGGCTCGGGCGAGAGCAGTTCAGCGTTGCGGGAGAGGAGCAGCGGTTCAAGAGCGACGGAAGCCTGAGCCCGGGGGAGCGACGGCGGCTCTGGCGCGACGAGAATCGCGCCTCCCGCCGCATCTAGTGTCCCGAGTCAGAAATCTGCGAACAAATCCAAGGCCTGCGGCGGCACCCCGAGCACGACCGGGCCCGCGGGCCAGCTGGCTTCGGGACGCCGTGGGGAAAGTGGACACAGTTGCCTGCTAGCCCTGCATTCCACGGCGCGACGCGCCCGCACCCAGCGTCTGCGCTGGGTACCCGGGCGGCGGCGCCGGAGCAAGGCTGGCCGGTTCTCGACGGAGCCCGGCGCCCGCAGGAGTGCCGCCGCAGGCCGCCGAATTATTAGGCGAACTTCCAACTCGGGACACCAGCGCAAGAAGCACGACATTCAGAAACAGCCCAGCACGAGATAGGTCCCCCTCCCCTTCTCATTCACTCCCCTCGTACCTGTCTAACGTCCGGGCGATGATCCGCACCGCCTTGTGGCGCCGGCCTCCATCGCCGTGTTAGGCACCGGGGGTGTCATTCCTCAAGTTGCTCAAGAGGGATCCCCTTGCCGACCCGAAGGCTATGGCGGGCGGTCTCTACTCGCTTGAGGAAGCGTGGGTCGTGCTCCAGCCGATAGTCGAACCAGTCGTCCTCCGATCCGAAGCCGATGAGAATCCCGGCGGGTTTGCCGTGGCGGGTAATCACGACCTCTTCCTTCTCTGCTTCCCGGAGACAGCGCGAGAGATCATCCTTCACTTCAGACAGCGGAATCCTTTTCATTCGGGCTCACCCTTTTCTCCCAGCCAGCGCTCGGCCTCCGACTTCCGAATGATGGCAAGGATCTCGACCACCGGGTCCGCCACGTCGTAGTAGACGCGGATCTCCCCAACCCGGAGCCGATATTGGGGTCGCACAAGGCCCCGGAGGCGCTTGATCCGGCTGCGACTCGTCCTGCCCGGGTCATGCCGGAGGTGCTTCTCCAGCGCATCGCGAACCTGGGCGCGGAGATAGGCCGGTAGGCCCGTGTACTGGCGAGCAGCCTCAGGCGCCAGGACGAGGTCATATTGCATTCTGGCCAGATCATAGCCAGAACTAGGCCATCCGTCAAGCCCCTACTTGTTCTCCTTGGTGCCTAACGGGGCGGCGGTTGAGCCGCGAAAGCCTTGCGAGCGGCAGTCTCCATCCGTTTGTTAGCCAACCAGGCTAGTACTACGCAGCGCGGAATAATGGCTACACCGTTCCCCGCGCTGCTTCGTTCGCGGGGAAGGCCCTCGCCCTTGCACAAGGCGCGCCGCAAGTGTTCGGCCCTCCCCGCGGGCCCTCCTCCTCCTAAGAAACTGCCTGCTCGGATACAGGCACGAGCTGGAACCCGAGCGCCCGGGCCTGGGCGCGGAGCCGGGATTCGCTGTGACGCCGATGAGCGGCGTCGGCCGCGGCCAACCGACTCTCCTGGTAGGGCTGTCGGGTGGTGATTAAGTGGTAGACGATGCGCGCGAGCTTGTGCGCGGTGGCGGTGATCGCCTTCGGGGCGCCGAGCTTCGCCCGCATGCGGCGGAAGAAGCGCCCGAGGACCGACTGACTGCGGGACAGGCTCTGGGCGGCGAGCCGCAGGGCCTGCGCGACGCGGTGCTTCACGTGGCGGGTCTGCACGGAGAGGATCTTCCCGCCGGAGATGCGGTTATCGGGACACAGACCGAGCCAGGACGCGACGTGCTGGCCGGAGGGGAACGCGGACAGGTCGGCGCCCAGCTCCGCGAAGAGCGTATGGACCGTGGGGGTCTGGAGCCCGGGCACCTGCGTGAGGTCGGTCCCGAGGACCCGGTAGAGCTCGGCCCGGAGATCGAAGCGCAGGGTCTTCCGGTGGGGTGTGCGGCGCGCGGCGGGTGCGGGCGGGAGGGGGTGCGCGGCGGGATCGATCTGGGACGCAAACGTGCCGAGGAGCGTCTCGACCTCGCCGTCGCACTCCGCGATCAGGCACTGGGAATGCCGGTACGACGCCAGGGACTGGCGCAGGGTAAAAAGGTGCTCCGGCCGGTAGTCCCCCACGAGCGCTTTGGCGATGGTCTCCCGGGACGCCTTGATCCGGCCATCGCGGTGACGGGCGAGCACCTGCGGGTCGCGCTCGCCCGCGAGAATGGCGTCGAGGATGGCCAGGCCGGTGACCCCGGTGACGTCACTGAGCACATGGTGGAGCTGGAGGTTCATCTGGTTCAGGGCCTTCTGCATGTGCTGGGTGTGGGTGGCCGCCAACTGGATGAGGGTGGCCCGGTGGCGCAGGAGGGACCGGACGGCGCAGACCGTCTCCGGCGGGCGGAAGGAGGCCCGGAGGAGGCCGACCGAGTGCAGATACTGGAGCCACTGGCAGTCCTGGACATCCGTCTTCCGCCCCGGGACGTTCTTGACGTGGCGCGCATTGACCAGGCACACTGCGAGCCCGCGGACCTCGAGGATCTGGTACAGGGGGATCCAGTACACGCCGGTGGACTCCATGGCCACGGAGGTCACGCCGCACTGCGTGAGCCAGTCCGCGAGGGCGTGCAGGTCCTCCGTGAAGGTCCCGAAGCGCCGGATGGGCTGCGGGTCGCGGTCGAGCGGCACGCACACGTAGATCTCGGTGGCCCCGACGTCGATGCCCCCGGCGTGGGGGTGCAGGATCGGCATCGTGACGGGGCGGGTGGATGGGCGGCGTCTGGGCATGGCGTGTCCTCCTCGGTCAGGGGGTAAGGCCATGGCCGGCAGGCGGCCCAGGTCGTGCGAGAACGGCCGGTACCCTCCTAAGCGGGATCGCCACCCGCCGGCACGACGCACGCCGGGGGCGTCACCAGTGACTTGCGCACGCGACCTGGCACCATGCTACCGAACGGGCTACCGACACGGCATTAGCCCCAGTGATGCGCCGGTGTATCGCTTGCCCCTGCCGGGCCATTGGCGCCCGGTACAGTACCGGAGAAACGCTCCCACGGGAAGCCAGTTTCTTCCGTCATTGCCCCGGCCGTCCGCGGCTGGGTTGAGGCTAC
>Ga0187877_1000191_pt1 | contig 83823 bp, 78 predicted proteins | sample June2016WEW_17_1_3_FD_132430 | JGI IMG/M metagenome (GOLD analysis project Ga0187877, IMG submission 132430) | Peatland microbial communities from SPRUCE experiment site at the Marcell Experimental Forest, Minnesota, USA - June2016WEW_17_100 | ecosystem: Environmental > Terrestrial > Soil >...
GCTCGACCGCCGTAGTCGGCGCGCCAGGCTTCGCCAAGGACGCCGGGCGAGCCTATGCATTCCTGAAGACGACGGCCGGCTGGAAGCAGGTCGCCGAGCTGAAAGGCTCTGACACTGTCGCCGACAACGCTTTCGGCGTTTCGGTTGCCATTTCGGGCACGACAGCCCTTGTAGGAGCACCGGGCTCCGCCAAGAACGCCGGGCGAGCCTATGTATTCCTGAAGACGACAGCTGGCTGGAAGCAGGCTGCCGAACTGAAAGGCTCTGACACTGTCGCCGATAACGGTTTCGGCGTCGAGATTGCCATTTCGGGCACGACAGCCCTTGTAGGATCGCCGGGCTACACCAAGAACGCCGGCAGGGCGTACTTGTTCACCGCCACGGCGACCGGCTGGAAGCAAGCCGCCGAGCTGAAGGGCTCAGATACTGTCGCCGCCGATTTCTTCGGCTACTCGGTGGCCATCTCGGGCTCGACGGTCGTCGTGGGTGCACCGGGCTTCGCCAAGAACGCCGGCCGGGCGTACGTGTTCGCGAAGACGACGGCTGGTTGGAAGCAGGCTGCCGAGCTGAAGGGCTCCGACACCGTCGCCAGTGATGACTTCGGAAACACGGTGGCTATCTCGGGCACGACAGCCCTCGCGGGTGCACCGGGCTTCACCAAGAACGCCGGCAGGGCGTACGTGTTCACCAAGGCGGCGACCGGCTGGAAGCAGGCTGCCAAGATGAAGGGCTCCGACACTGTCGCCGCTGATCTCTTCGGCTACTCGCTGGCTATCTCGGGCACAACCGCCGTCGTTGGCGCCGACGACCATGCCAAGAGTGCCGGCCGAGCGTACGTGTTCAAAGCTTGAAGCGTCGAGCAAGACCAGCCGACAGCAGCTCTGGCGATCGCCGGTCAGTTCGTGCGAGCGCTAGGTGTTCTGCCCACGGACGTTGTTGATGCGCATCCACCGATGAAGTGAGCCGAACCCCCGCCACCAGGGGCGGAGCAGCAGGTGCCCAAGGTTCGGCTCATTGAAGATAACCAAGCGCCCCGAGGCCTCTCGTGCGCTCTCTCCTGAGCTGCGCCACCCCGCTGGTCGCGCCTTTCTCCTCCAACTCCCTGCCCGCCGGTCGCCCCTTGGTGGGGCGCCGTCGGCCGTCGACGGTTCCGTCCTCCCGCCCTCTCGTCCGGTGCGTGTGCCGTCTGATCCTTTTTCCCGGCCGCGCCTCTCTCCCCGCGGTACTCGGAGCCGGTGGTGGGACTCGAACCCACGACCTGACGATTACAAGTCGTCTGCGCTGCCAACTGCGCCACACCGGCGTTTGCCGCGAGCATCGCGCCTTTGCTGCGTTGGCGCGGAGCATGGGTTTCACCTGGACGGTCGGCGCGGAACCGGCACGCGGAATCCGCTGGACCTGGCACGCCACGACTCGACTAGGCTCGTCGCTCGCGCGATCAATCTACAAGTGTCACTACGCTGCGCCGCGCCCGGGTTGATATCTTCCAAGCTCGTTGTTCCCGGCGTTCCGTGGTGCCCCATCTCCAGGGTGAAATGACGAGTTACTGGTGCACGACAGGAGGGACAGCCCGATGCGGATCCTCGTTCTAGGGGGCGACGGTTACCTTGGATGGCCGACCGCACTCCACTTCTCCCAGCGCGGTCATGACGTTGGAGTCGTCGACAATCTCGTCCGCCGTCACTACGACGACGAGATGGGTTCCAACTCGCTTGTTCCTATTCGTCAGCTTCAGCGGCGCGTCGCGACGTGGAAGGAAGTCAGCGGGCACACGATCGATCCCTTCATCGGTGATCTGACCGATTACCCCTTCATCTTCGAAACGATCCGTTCGTTCGATCCCGATGCCGTCGTCCACTTCGCCGAGCAGCGCAGCGCGCCTTACTCGATGATTGACAGGAAACACGCGGTCTACACGCAGGTGAACAACGTCGTCGGGACGCTGAACCTTCTCTACGCGATCGCCGAACTCAACCCGGCGGTCCATGTTGTCAAGCTCGGCACGATGGGCGAGTACGGCACGCCGAATATCGACATCGAAGAGGGCTTCATCGAGATCACCCACAAAGGCAGGACCGACGTCTTGCCCTACCCGAAGCAGCCGGGGTCCTTCTACCACTTGTCGAAAGTGCACGACAGCCACAACATTCACTTCGCCTGCCGGATCTGGGGCCTGCGTTCCACAGATCTCAATCAGGGTGTCGTCTACGGGCAGCAGACGCCGGAGACCGCGCTGCACGCGGATCTCGAGACCCGGTTCGACTACGACGGGGTGTTCGGGACGGTGCTCAACCGGTTCGCTGTTCAAGCCGCAGTCGGTTACCCCCTCACTGTTTACGGCAAGGGTGGCCAGACACGGGGGATGCTCGACATCCGCGACACGCTTGCCTGCATCGAGCTGGCGTGCCTCAACCCGGCAGAGGCCGGCGAGTTTCGAGTCTTCAACCAGTTCACCGAGCAGTTCTCGGTGAGCCAGCTCGCCGAGTGGGTGAAGCGCGTCTCGCCACTCCCGGTCACGATCGAATCCCTCCCGGACCCCCGTGTCGAGCAGGAGGAGCATTACTACAACGCGATCGCGACGAAGCTGCCCGATCTCGGGCTGCAACCGCATCTGCTGAGCGACGAGCACGTCTCCTCGCTCGTCGAGCTGGCAATCAAACACAAGAGCCGCGTCAACCCCGAGGCGATCCGGCCGACGGTCAACTGGCGGACGACGAAATCCGAGGTGAGCGTCAGCGGGGGTGCCGTCGGCGAGTGAAATCGGGCGGCCGCCGGGCCGCGTCACCGCTCTCTGTTCGGCCGTCCGTCGGCCGCTAGCGTCGGCTTGATGCTCGGCCCGCGCAGTCGTGGTCCACTTCCGTCGACCCGGCGCGAGCGCTGGCGCGTCATCGTCGTGGTCGTGGTCTGCCTGCTGGTCGGCCTCGTCGTAGGTGAAGTTGCCGATCAAGTCGTGAAGTCATCGTCCGGGGTCGGCCGACGGACCGACAAGACTTGGTTGGCCGCCGTCTCGGCGATTGTCGCCGAGTCGAACACGCTGGCGCCGACGCTTGACGCCATTCGTTCCGATGCCACCGATCCGGCGGTGTTCGACCGCGTCACGCTCGAGTTCTCCCTGAGGCAGCTCGCGCAGGACGCCGAGACCGACGCGAATATCTACCGGTTGCTCGGTCTAGCGGCACCGTCAAATCGCGCCGACCTGCTCATGACCGCCGTCCTCGGCCTGCGCCACGCCGGCGCCGAGAACCTCGCCGCCGGCGTCGAACTCGCGATTTCCGGACGCGATGAACCGTCGACGCTCCCGCGGGCGAGGCAGTTCCTCGCGACGGCCGGGTCGCGTTTCGCCGCGGCGGACGCGGGGTACCACGCGCTCGTCTTCTCGCTTGCCAAGAACGTTGACGCGCTGTCGCTCCCGTCCTCGGTCTGGGTCCGGTCGCCCGCCGTGTGGTCCGCGTCAGCCGTCGGAGCCTGGGCTAACGAACTGCGATCGGCCGCGAGTCTGGCCCTTTCTGCGGCGCTGTCGATCGTCGCTGTGACCCTCGAACCACCACCTCTCGAGATCACTGGGCTGCCCACGACGACGACCACGACGACGACGCTCGCGCCGACGACGAGCACGACGACGACGCTCGCGCCGACGACGAGCACGACGACGACGCTCGCGCCGACGACGAGCACGACGACGGTTGCTCGCGGGGGGCACGCCCGCCGTCAACCGCCCACGACGACTTCGTCGCCAACGACGACGACGTCCAGTCCGTCCGCGACGACGTCAACGAGCGCGGCGCCCGCGAAGCCGACGACGAGCACGATGACGCTGCCGGCGCCGACGACGTCGCTCCAGATTCCGCCCGCGGGTTCCGTCTCGGTCGTGGCGGCGACTTCTCGCCTCGAAGTCGTCGTCGTCGTGAAGAACATAGGTGACACGATCGCCAAGGGGGCATATGTGACGGCTGTGGCCTCTCCGGCGCGCTCGTCCCATACCGGCGCGGCACGCGTCGGTGCGCGGCACGGCCTCCTCACGCTTTCACCGGGGTCTTCGGAGTACGTCGTCATGCCGAAGCTCGTCGTGAAGCACGCGACCCGCTACGAGCTCATCGTCATCGCCGCGATGCCGAACGGCCGGTCCGACCAGCGCTCGATCGCGCTCTACGTCTCGAGTTAAGCCTGCCGGGCGCGAGCCCTAAGCCTCTTCCGGCGGTTCAGGCCTGCGGTCGGCCTGTTCCCACCAGGCCCGTTCGGCGCGCTCGATGACCTCGCGGACGGGACGTCCCGAGCGGTGGGCGAGCTCGACAGCGTCGTCGTGCTCGACCTTCACCCGTCCAGCACTGACTTTCACGCGAATCGGGCTCCCGTCGACCTCGACGTGATCGAGGCGCCGCGCCGCGGCCATCCGGCCGACTTCGCTGGCGCGCACCCCGAGGGTTCCTGTTTCGCCGGTGAGCACGGTGCTCAGCTGGTCGACGAGTGCCCGGTCGGCGAGGACACTGAGCACGTGACCGGGACGGCCCTTTTTCATCACGACCGGCGTCACCCAGGCGTCGTTCGCCCCGGCTTCGAGCAGGGCTCCGAGGGCGTCAGCGAGTTGCTCGCCCGTCGCGTCGTCGAGGTTCGCCTCGAGAAGAACGAGCGGTTGTCCGTAGGGGGTGCCCTCGGGCGTCTCGGTTGTGGCCCGCCAGCCCACGATGACCTGGGTGCAGTTCGGCAACCCGTCGATCTCGCGCGACCCAGCGCCGTAGCCGGTCGAGCCGACGACCATGTCCGGCATCGGGCCAAACCCGGTGGACATGGCGGCGAGGATCGCCGCGCCCGTCGGGGTCGTCAGCTCGATGTTGAGGTCACGCCCCCACACCGGGGCTTCCTCGAGCAGCCCGAGGACGGCGGGTGAGGGGTTGGGCAGGAGCCCGTGGCTCGTGCGCACCATGCCGTTCCCCATCGCGACGGGGCTCGAGAGGACCTCGTCCACGCCGAGCACCTCGAGCGCGGCGGCGGTGCCGACCACGTCGACGATCGTGTCGTGCCCGCCGACCTCATGGAAATGGACCTGGCTCGTCGGGCGACGATGGAGCCTGCTCTCGACGGCCGCCAGCGCCGAGAACGTCGCCACGGCGCGGTCGCGCACGCGCGGGGGCAGTTTCGCCTCGTCGAGGATGCCGAGGATATGGGGGAAGGTCCGCACGACGCTCGTCTCGTTCACCGTGACGACGACCTGGGTGGCGGCGATGCCGCCGCGCAACACGGGGACGGTCTCTAAGGACCATCCGTCGATCGCGAGCCGCGCGAGCAGGCTGCGCACCTCATCGAGGTCGGCCCCGGCGTCGATCAGGCTGCCGAGCGCCATGTCACCGGCGATACCGGCGAAGCAGTGGAACCAGGCGATCCGTCGCCCACGCGACGGGCTCGCGGCGTCGGCGGCGCTGAGGCGGCGGCGGGCGTTCGTGCTCACCGGAGTGCCCGCACGACGGCGCACGCCGCGCCGAAGCCGTTGTCGATCCCGACCACCGTCACGCCGGGCGCGCACGAAGCCAGCATCGCCAGCAGCGCCGTTACCCCGGCGAGCGAGGCGCCGTAGCCGACGCTCGTTGGGACGGCGATGACCGGCGCTGGCGAGATGCCCCCGACGACGCTCGCCAGCGCGCCCTCCATGCCGGCGACGACGACGACGGCATCGCATCTGGCGATGTCGGCTTCGTTGGCGAGCAGACGGTGGATCCCCGCCACTCCGCTGTCGGCGATGAGGGTTGGGGAGAAACCGAAGGCCGAGAGGGTCGCGAGGCATTCGTTGGCGACCGGGAGATCGGCCGTCCCAGCCGTGACGACGAGGACCTGTTCGGGCCGCGGCGGCGCGGGTCGCCAGCCGACGGCGAACCTCGTCGCCGGCTCGGCCAGGTCGGGAGTCACGGTGCCCCCCGGGCAGCGGTCGAGAGTGGCGGTGACCTGGCTGCGATCGGCGCGTGTGAGGAGAACCGGTCCCGAGCCGTGCTCGAGCATCTCGGCGACGATCGCGGCGCACTGACCCGTCGTCTTGCCCTGGCCGAGGACGGCTTCGGGCAAGCCCTGGCGCAGTGGTCGATGGTGGTCGACACGGGCGAAGCCGAGGTCGGCGAACGGGAGCCGTCGCAGGCGCTCGACAGCCGTGCCCGGCTCCACGCTCCCGTCCCGAACTCGCTCCAGGAGTTCGGAGAGCTCGCTGTCGTCCATCGTGACCTCTATCCTGCCAGCATGGCCCGGCCCGGAGTGCGGCAAGGGTCGGAGCATTCTCGTCGTGTGGCGAAGGCTGGCCACGACCCCGGCCGGAGGGCGTCGGCGAACGCGGCATCGGGGGTCAGGTGACGCGGGGGTCCGGACCGATCGCCCCGGGTTCTTTCCGTCCCGAACCTGGACCCTCGCCCGGCTAGCGTCGCCAGCGTTCTGGGGGAGGGATGGCAGAGCGGACGATTGTGACGGTCTTGAAAACCGTTGGGCGACAAGCCCCGTGGGTTCGAATCCCACTCCCTCCGCTCGTTGTCACAATCACAACGTCGCGCCAGTTCAGCGGGCAGTTTCCGGGTCCGTTCGTACAACCAGCGAGTGATTCACGTTCGAACCCGGCACGGGAGCGATCCCGCCCCAGAATGCCGACCCTCCTGAGCCTCCGTTGTTCAAAAGGGGCGGTCCAGAGCCGATCACGACACGGTCGACAGTGACGGCCAGCGCGGCTGTCATCACAAGAAGTATCGCAATCTGGGCAATCCGGCGATAGCGCCTGCGAGGTGAAGGGACCGACACGTGTTCCATGACTGTCACCCTATGCACGGTTGTTCCAGAGTATTGACGGGTCCTCGATAGGGTTCACGTTGCCACAGACTTCGGTTTTCGGTCGTCCAGCCGCAGTGAAGCACTCTTCGTTCACGTTCCCGCCGTATCCGTTCGAGCCGCTGAAGAGGAACTCCGGTCAATTTGCGATTCCGCTGAAGTCGTAGGCCGTGGAGCACTCGGAGCCCCAGTAGCCAGCCGTCGGTACGTCATTTTCCCGATTGGGGTCCGCAACACAGCTCCAGTTGGGATTCGTAGGAGCCGGAACGGTATCAGGATCGGCGTCTCTTGGCGTGTTTGTTGCCTGGACGCAGTATCCCCGACATATGCCAGCCAGTACTCGTACAGCTGCTTGACCAGTTGACCGTGACCCTCGGCGGAGAGTTGGCGACCGAGCGGGGATCTCGGATGGCAGGCGGGCGACGTCTGCCGGGTCCACCGCCGGCGGGCGGTCAGGTCGTGCGCTTGTACGCCCGGATCGCGAGCGGGCCGAATACCGCCAGAATGCCGACCATCCAGGCAATGGTTTCGAGCAGGTGCACCTCGAGCGGGCCCCCGTAGGCGAAGGAGCGCATCGAGTCGACGGCGAGCGTGACGGGATTGGCACGGGCGACGACCTGCAGCCAGCCGGGCATCGACTGCACGCGCACGAAGGCGCCGGAAATGAACGTCAACGGGAAAAGCCAGATCAGCCCGAAGGACTGGACGGCTTCGGGGTCTCTCATCGTCAGCCCGATCGTCGCCGCGATGCAGCAGATCGGGACGCCGAAGACGATCGCGAGGACCATCATCGCGATGGCCGCGCCGACGCCGTTCTCGAAGCGGAACCCGACGGCGTAGCCGACGCCGACGAGAACGATGACCATCCCCAAGCTGCGAACAGTGTCCGAGGCGAGTCGTCCGACGAGGACCGCGAAGCGCGCCGTCGGCATCGCCCGGATGCGGTCGACAAGTCCTCGGCCGACGTCGAAGTTCAACCCGACGGCGGTTCCGAACGACGAGAACGCAGTCGACTGGACGATCGCGCCGGGGATGAAGTACTCGGCGTAGGTCGTCCCCGGAACCGGGATCGAGCCTCCGAGGACGTAGCGGAACAACAGGACGAACATCACCGGCTGGAGCAGCGCGAAGAAGAGAATGGTCGGGACGCGGACCAGTTGCAGGGAGTAGCGACGCGTCATGACCGCGGCGTCGCCCAGTGACCAGCGAATCCGGGTCCTGAGCCGCTGGTCGGCGTGGTCGAGGCGGAGCGCGACGGTCGCCATCAGACAGCTTCGGTCGCTTCGACGAATTGTCGCGACACCCGGCGCTTTAGCTTCCGGCGACCGCCCCGGTTGCCTCGGTGAGCCGACTCGTCGTCCGAGGCGCTGGGTTCCCCGGTGACCGCCGCGTGCCCGGTGAGGGAGAGGAACGCGTCGTCGAGCGACGGCCGATGCAAAGCGAGGTCGGTCAAGGCGATGCCGGCGGCGTCAAGCCGGCGCACCGCCTCGACGAGCACGGTTGAGTTCGTGCTGCCGACGGCGACATGGAAGGTGCCGGTCACCCGGTCGACCTGGGGCGCGGCGATGCCGAGCGGTTCGAGCACTCTGATCGCGTCGCCGAGCCGATCGGGCGGGACGACTTGGCACTCGAGCACGTCACCGCCGACGCGGTCCTTCAGCTCCTCCGGGGGTCCGTGGGCGATGACCCGGCCGTGGTCGATGAGGACGATCTGGTCGGCGAGCTGGTCGGCCTCATCGAGGTATTGCGTCGTGAGCAGGAGTGTCGCGCCGTCGCGGACAAGTTCGCGGATGATCTCCCAAAGCCCGAGCCGGCTGTGGGGGTCGAGCCCCGTCGTTGGTTCGTCGAGGAAGATCACCGAGGGGTGGGCGACGAGGCTGGCGGCAAGGTCGAGGCGTCGGCGCATTCCGCCCGAGTAGGTCTTCACGCGCCGATCCGCGGCGTCGTCGAGGTCGAGGCGCTCGAGGAGATCACGGGCGCGGTTCGAGGCGAGCGACCGATCGAGGTGGAAGAGCTGGCCTGCCATGACGATGTTCTCGAACCCGGTGAGGTGATCGTCGACTGCGCTGAACTGCCCGGCGAGGCCGATGAGCCGACGCACGCGGGTGGCGTCGTGGACGACGTCGTGGCCCTCGACAAACGCGCGTCCCGAGTCGGGGTGTGTCAGGGTCGCCAGCACCCGCACGAAGGTGGTCTTGCCGCTCCCGTTCGGGCCGAGCAGGCCGAGCGTCGTACCCCGGGCGACTTCGAGGTCGATGCCGTCAAGGGCGCGTATCGAACCGAAGTGCTTCTTGATTCCCTCGGCCCAAATGGCAGCATCGCCTTGCACCGGCACGACTACCTCCCTTAGATGAGTCGGTCCCTGGAGCCGCCGACTGTCGCCAGGCTAACGGCGCGACCGCTGGGCTCCTGCCGAACCCCGGCGCGGCGCAGAACACGCCGGGAGCGCGCGTGCTGATGGCGATGGTGGGAGAGGAGTCAGAACCAGTGGAACCACGGATGACCGTTGCGCCAGACGAGGAGAAAGACCTTGCCGATGATGTTGGTGGCCGGTACTGGACCCCAGATCCTGCTGTCCGCCGAGTTCGCCCGGCAGTCACCGAGGACGTAGTAGGAGTCTGGGGGTATCACGGTCCTCGGGATGTCGAGGTTGGCCGAGTAGCAGCGCAAGTTCGCCGGAAGTCTTGCGAGGTTCGGAAGCCACGGTTCCGCCAGTCGCTTGCCGTTGATGTACACGATGTCACCCCGGGAGGCGATCGTCTCGCCAGGCAATCCGATGACCCGCTTCACGAGATACGAGGGTCTGGAAAGGTCGGTGTCCCGCGGAACCCGCCGGAAGACGATGATGTCGCCGCGCCGGACGTCGTGTGTGGCGGGCGGCAACTTGTCGACGAGGATGCGATCTCCGGCGAGCAGCGTCGGCGTCATCGAGCCCGAAGGGACGTAGAAGGCCTGGACGGCGTAGGTCCTGACGAGAACGGCCAAGCCGACGGCGCCGCCGGCGATCGCGATCCAGCTGAACGCGTGGAGAAGGCGGAACCTGCGCCTGCGGCGTCGCTCCTCGCTAACGGCGCGCGCCTCGGCGCGGATCGACTCCTCACTCTCGAGGATCCAACTTCCCTCAAGACTCATCATTGAATCGCTGCCAGAGGTCCTCGCGTCGATTCCGGGGCCGGTCGACCAACCGCCCTCGACGTCGCTCACGATCGGGGAGGCGGAGGCACCGGCAGAGACCGAGCCGGGCGTTCGCCGTTGGTACGCGGCATTCCCGACAGGCTAGACACCCCATGGTTCTAAGGAGTCAAGCAGCAGCCGATTCTTGTCGCTGCCAGGCGATGTGCTCCTCGTAGAGAACCGCTTCCTCGAGGCAGCCGGGGAGGATCCCGACCAGCCGGTTAGCGAGCCGGCGCAGGGCCTGGCGATCCGTTTAGCCTCGTCCACGCAACTCGTCGTCGTAGTGACGTGTTCCCGGTGAGGACGAGAGCGCACAGAAGGCCCACTGGCCGCAGGCGTCGCCGAGACGTCGGTTCCTCGCGAAGCGAGCAAGCACGACGCGGCTGCGACCGGAGGTCTTCGTGATCGGCGCCGTGCCGGCGTAGTTCTTGCGAGACTTGGCGTCTGAAAAATGAGTCCGGTCATCCCCGAACTCGCCGAGCACCCGGGCGCCGAGGACTGTCCCCAGTCCTGGCAGGGAGCGGACGATCTTCGCGTCCGGGTGCGTCTCAAAATGCTCCGACAGCGCCGCTTCGAGGGCAGCAATCTTCCGAGAAGCTGGCGATCACGGCAAGTGCCGAGCGGGTGACGATGCCGTAGACCTTGGCGAACATCGGCGGGGCCTCGACGTACTCGCCCGAAGGGCTCCCTGGATCTCCTCCGCACGATGTTCGACGTCGCGCGGCCGTCGTCCCCGGCGAAGCGCGGCGGCGATCTTCGAACGCGACAGCGCCCGTCCGAGTTCCGGTGTCGGGGCGATCTGCAAGACGGCGAGGGCATCGGGATGCGCGAGTTCGCTCCCGAAGGCGGCAAGTGCAGCCGGGTAGTACTCACGAAGCGACGAGCGGAGCGCGTTCACCTCACGCTGACGGCCCCAGATCGCCGACTGCTGCGCTCGTGCGAGCAGTTTGACGCCCTCGACGAGCTCGGAGTCACCAGCACCTGGTCGATGGTTGTGTCAGTCCGTGCGCACCAGGTCAGCGAGGACCATCGCATTTCCCGGGTCGAACTTCGCCCCCGAGGTCGCGTGGCGCTCCCGATAGCGGGCCGCCGTCGGCGGATTGACCGCGTAGACCACGTAGCAAGCGGCAGCAGCGCGGTGACGACGAGGCCGCGGTCGAGCTCGATCCCGACGACGACCGCCTCGTTCTCCTCGCTGTGCGCTGCGACCAGCTGGTGGAGCTCGCCGATGCCGCCGACGCTGTCGGAAACCCTCCGTTTGGCGAGTACCGCACCGTCCCCGGCCATCGCGCAGATGTCGTGATGATCCTCAGCCCAGCCGACTCCACCGAAGATCACGTCTCCTCCTCTCGATGACGGACACGAGTTCGAGGAGAACAGCGGCGAGCAAATAGATCAGTGCTCGAAGCACGACCCCCCCGAGCCGTCAGGCTCCCCGTCAACCTGCCGGGGCACGCTCCAGCTTTAGGGATCTGATCTCTGGAATCGGAAGTACTCACCGGCAGATGACTCGGAGATCAGCTTGCTACAGGACAACAAGCTGATCCAGCCCCGTTAGGACGTGGCCGGTCGCAAGAGGTGACGAGACGCGACGGCCCGATGTCGTCGTGGACAGCGTGACTCGCGGTTGACCTTGAGCGCGTACGATGACGTCGCCGCGGGTCGGCGCACGAGCGCCGGGTGACCGCGACGTTGCCCGGGTAGCTCAGTGGCAGAGCAGCGCACTCGTAATGCGCAGGTCGTGGGTTCGAATCCCACCTCGGGCTCGGAAATGTCATGGTTGTGAACGCGACTTCGAATCGGGAGGCAGGCCCTTCAGGACGTCTCGGGCGAATTCAGTCAGGAGGGCCCCGTCGCGACCTCGTCCCGGCCGTTGTTCGGCACGGGCAGCACAGCTGGTGCCCGAACGGCTCGGAGAAACGAGCACGATGACGAGAACCGCAAACACGACGAGCACGGTACCGAAGAGTCCCGCCGTTCTGACGGTGCTGCGCTTGGAGGCATTCTTCGCGGTTGCGCCTCGCGGGCCGGCCGCACCCGCCCTCATTCGCTTGACGGCGGATCGCGACTCGTTTACTTCTCGTTCTCCTTCTCCTTCTCCTGTAGAAGCCACGTCACCTCCCTTCTTGTTGCCTGACTGAGTGTCTCGCCGGACTTGGGCTACTCAAGCAGCCTCCTGATTCTCCGGGGGCATAGCTCCCTTTTTGATCAGCACGTTCCCGTAGAACCGGCGTTCTCCGGTGAGGACTGTCGCGTGGCAGCCGCGGGCGACCCCGCAGAGGTCGTAAGCCGGCTGGGCCACGGCTGTGAGCCGGGGCTGCGACGGCGACGCCCCGGGGCGTGTCGTCCAAGCTGATGACGGCGATGTCAGAGGGGATGACGAGCTTGACCTGCGCGATGGCCTGCAGGGTGCCGATGGTCATGAGGTGGTTGCTCGCGAACACCGCGTCAGGATGTGGTTCCTGGTCCAACAGCTCTTGGATGGCTAGCCGGGGGTCGGCCCGGGGATGATTGTTGAGCACACTGGAAACCGTCGCGGTGGAAACCCCGGCGGCGCGGGCCGCGTCGACCTTGGTCATGGTTGCTCGCTGTTGGTTGTCGCGCTTCGGTGCCCCATGGGGACTTTGGCCGGCCACCCCTTGCCCTTTGAAGGCGTGACGCTGGCCGCAATGCTGATAGACGATTACCACAAGGTTACGGACGGCGGTCCCACGTGGCGGTCAACTAGCGAAAGACCGGGACTTTGGTCCCTAGACACGGCATGCTCGTGTTTCGAAAGTCTTACGGCAGAGTGGGAAAATCGTTTTCTAGAAGTGCCAATGCCTCGTGCTGGGAGGTTGCTCCTGGATAAGGCGTGCTAGTGTTTCGAAAGTCTTACGGCAGAGTGGGAAAATCGTTTTCTAGAGGTGCCAATGTCTCGTGTTGGGGTCGTCACCTTCAGCGATGGTCGAGACTTCGTTGACCAAGGCACGACTTCCCCGAAGAGGGCATCTGGGACCTGGAGAACTCGGGGCGGCATGCCACCTGCTTCGCCGGCCGCTCGGACGCCGCCGCCGAGAACTTCTCCAAGGTGCACCGGCACCCCGAGGAGTGGTACTTCCCGACCGGGGGAACGGCCGTCCATAACCTCGCCGCCCCTGGGGATGTCACCCTCGCCCACCTCTCGCGCCGTGACGGTGCCCACGACGCAGGTCACCAAGGGACGCTTCGAAGTCTACGACGACGAGAAGAACAGGGCGCTCATGCACCAGGGTGCCTATGTCTGGCCCCATAGCGTCGCCCGGAAGGACGCCTCCGCGGAGGCGTTGCCTTCCCGGTTCGGGGCGAACCGCATCCACGCTGTCCCGGGCGACATAACAGCCGAGTTCGGGGCAGTCTGCCGTTTCCTGGAGATTGACCTGGAACGGCTTGACGTCTGACCGGGGGAGGTGATCAATAAGGCGCGAAGTTTGGCCTAGCCGTGAAAGTAACTCGCAACTGATCAACTTCTTAGCGACTTGGGTGTCAAAGCCCGAGGTGACGAAAACCCCCGTAAATACAGAAATGGGAGGATCAATGAAACTTTGGCATAAGAACGTCATGCGCATAATGGCCGCGGCTGGGCTCATTGCGCTGTCCGTGAGCAGCGTCGGGGCGGTTAGTTCCGCTAGCGCAGCGAAACCGGCGGCGAAACCGATCAAGATCGGCGTCGCCCTGAGCTACAACAACACCGCGTTCTGGTCTGCCTATGTGGCTTACGAGAAGCAGTTTGCCCAGCAGATGGGCATCCAGCTCATCGGCCCATTGGTTTGCTGCGACACCTATGGCAGCAACGCCCCCCTGCAGAACCAGCAGGTCAAGGACCTCGTCAACGAGGGCGCCCAGGCGATCATCCTGAACCCCGAGGACGCCTCCGCTGAAGGGCCCTCGCTCTCGTATGCCTACGCGCACCACGTCCCGGTCATCTCGGTGGACACGATCCTTGGTGCCGGGAGGGACTACATCGTCGTGCGGGCGTCCAACCTGTTCTACGGCTACTCGGCCTGCTCCTACATCGCCTCGAAGGTGAAATCGGGGTACGTCGTTGACAACGAGGGTCAGCAGGTCTCGTCCAACGGCCACGACCGCGCCCTCTCCTTCAACGATTGCATGGCGAAGCTGGACCCCAACGTCCATGTCTTGTCGAAAGACACCCTGTGGAACCCGAATACCGCACTCACCTTTACAGAGACGGCCATTGACGCCTATCACTCCCAGGTCAAGGCCGTCTACGACGAGTACAGCGGGCCCGACCCGGGGATCATCAAGTTCCTCCAGGCAAAGGGCTACGGCCCCGCCGGCGGCACGAAGGACCATGTAATCCTCGGCGGAGATGACGGCGTCGCCTACGAACAGTGCTACATCAGCAAGGGCTGGATGGACTTCGCGTCGTCGCAGCCGGCCGACCTGTACTCCGAGGGCGCGGTCAAGTACGCCTTGGACGCGGCGAAGCATGTCGTCCTCAAGGTCGGGGAGGCCGGTTTGACTAGCGCTTCTCTGGCCCACGTCAGCTATAAGGGCGACGTCCAGCTGACCGACCCGATCGTCGCCCCCTTCGTCACCAAGACTCAGCTGACGATAAAGGGGCCCGCAACCGATGGGCAGCCAGCCAGCTTCAAGACCACGCCAGTCAATGATCCAGCGCTCTGGGGCAACGTCTACGGCAAGGCCCATGGCGGGATTTGCAACGGGGTAACGCCCTAAGCCTTTCAACGACTAATAGGCCTCGTCCCTACTCCCTCCTCGCCCGTCTGAGGAGGGAGTAGGCGGGCCGACATTTAGATCGTCTGGTCGTGAGTTCTGCAACAACGTCAACGAAAAACGGAGATGTGTCCGCCACCGAAGCCATCGGCATTTCCAGGCAGTTAGTGCCACCGTCGCCTTGCGGGGGTGAGCCTGTCCCTGCGCTCGGCTCGCTGTGTCGGGTTGGTTGGCCGCAATGAGGCCGGCAAGTCCATCCTGGTCGGGAGCGTGACAGTATGACACGGGTCAGCCGTGAAAAGGAGGCCGCCGTGCTGGCGCAGCCAACGGGGCAGGAAGGCGATAGCCCGGCAGCCGCCGAAGCCGAACTGCAGCAGCTCCTCCGGGAGGGCAGAGCCCTGTCCCTCTTGAGAGAGGCGACCCTGCTGCCGGTGCTTGCCCTGTTGATCGTCTTCGGCGCCCTGACCAGCCCTGTCTTCCTCCAGGGCGACAATTTCTGGGGAATCGGCCAGTATGCCTCCTCCATCGCGCTAATCACGGCGGGCGAAGCACTCGTCCTGATGATCGGCAGCATGGACCTGTCTCTCGGAGGTACTTATGGGTTTGCGCCGATGCTGGCGACCTGGCTGGTAGCGGCTAAGTCGGCCTACGGTGTCGGCCTCAACCTCAATTGTTACGTCGGGCTGATCGTGCTGTTCTCGGCGGGTGCCGCTGTAGGTTTTGTGAACGGCCTCCTGATCGTGAAGGCGCATCTCAATGCCTTCATCGTCACCCTCGGGATGTTGATAGGGCTGGCAGGTGTTCAAGACGGCCTCGTCGAGGGGCAGACGATCTCCGCCCTGCCTACTTGCTTTTCCTACATTGGCGGTAACTTCTGGGGCCCGGTACCGGTATCGCTGGTGGCGGCGGCGGTCGTATTTGTCGCGATCGGCTTGTTCCTGCGTTACCGCCGGGCTGGCCGCGCTATCTATGCCGTGGGCGGTAACACCGAGGCCGCTCGCGCGGCAGGCATCAATGTCGACCGAGTGAAGATCGGCGTCTACATGGCGGCGGGTGTGCTCGCCGCCATGGGGGGATACGTGGAGATGGGACGTGACGGCGCGATTACCGCCTCCCAAGGGTACGGAGAGTCCATCATTTTCATAGCGTTCGCCTCTGCCGTTATCGGCGGTGTGAGCCTCCTCGGCGGCAAGGGCAACATGGTCGGCGTCGCCACCGGGGTTTTGGTCCTTGCGGTGGTCGAGAACATATTGGACCTCAAGAACGTCAACGTCTTTTGGGAAGAGGCGGTCTACGGACTGGTGATCCTTATCGCGTTGGTTGTCGCCCGGGTCATCGGCGACAGAGAATCTCAAACCTGAGCGCGAGCACCCGGGAGGAAGCATGCCTGATAACAACACAGTTGCCGTTCCGCGCTTGGCAGCTAGGCACTTGTCAAAATGGTACGGGCATGTTGGCGCCCTGATCGAAGTGTCCGTAGAGTTCTGGCCGGGCCTTACCGGCATTGTCGGCGACAACGGTGCTGGCAAGTCGACACTATTGAAGATCTTCAGTGGTTTCGAGGTGGCGGACGAAGGAGAGGTACTGGTCGACGGGCATCCCGTGGCGTTCCACACTGCCCGGGCGGCGAACGCAATTGGAATCGAGTCGCTTTACCAGACCCTAGCTCTCGTCGATTCTATGTCAGTCGCGGATAACGTTTTTCTCGGCCGTGAACTGCAGCGGCGAATCTTGGGAGTGCACGTGGTCGACCGGCGCGCGATGCGAAAGGACGCGGACGAGGCACTGAAGCTGCTGAGGATAAGCATGCCTCCGTCCAGGGTCGGCGTGAGGCAGCTAAGCGGCGGGCAACGACAGGCTGTCGCGCTTGCTCGGGCTATGTACTTCGGGGCACGAGTAGTGCTCCTCGACGAGCCAACAGCCTCCCTCGGCCCGAAGGAGACTGCTGCTTTCTTGCGGATCATCCGGGACACGGCGGACCACGGTGAAACCGTGGTTGTGGTGGGCCACAACTTGCCGCAAATGCTGGAGCTTGCCGACCATTTGTTGGTAATGAGGGCAGGCAGGATCGTAGCGGAATTTAACCCGAAGGACACTTCGCTCAGAGAGCTGACGGACTTCATGGTGGGGTCCGCCTAGTGTCCTGAGTCACTGAACCGCAGATAAACATGCCGCGAGCTTCTCGAGGATCTCAGCGGCAGTCTTGTGCCAGATGAAGGGGCGTGCGACCGGCAAGACCCACCTCCCGATCGCCCTCGACGTCCAGGCGGCGCGGCGGGGACATCGCAGTCGCGTTCGCCTCCGCCCAGGAGTGGGTCGGGCACCTCAGTAAGGCACGACGGCTCGGCACCCTCGAAGCCGAGTTCGAACGACTCCGCCGGATCCCCCTCCTCGTCGCCGCGACGGTCGATCGGCTCGTGCACCATGCCGAGGTGATCGTCCTTCAGGGCGACAGCGACCGCCTGAAGGATCGGGGACACGAGGTGGTCGTTCTAGAGCCGCACTGACCGCGCAGTTTTCAACCGGCGATTACCGCGCAGTCTTGAACCGGCGTTGACACTCGAGTGGGTCACCCGGCGGAATGTCTCGTCCGGTGCTCCAACGTGCCGCCGCGCTTACTCTGGGGGTTCGCTGTCCTAGCTTTGGTGCATGCGATCTTCTCGCAGTTGTTGGGGCTCAGGACCAGGAGCCGGTGGAGCTACGAAGCACGATCAGCGGACATTCACGACGCGACCTCGAGGTCCGATGATCAGCGCAGGTTCGCTGGTTGCTGCTCTTGCGATCACCGTCACTGGGGCCTTGCTGAGTCCGGCATCCGTCGCCCTGGTTGCTGCGGCCCGCTTCCCGACAGCGATCCCGCGACCGGCGGGTGAATCGGCGAGGCCGGCGATGGTTGGTCCCGTCGACTTGACGATCAGTTTGAAGGTCTCGCCCAAGCGGGTGGCGCCCGATGCCGCGGTCACGTTCAGGCTGCGTCTCGCCGCGACCCACGCTGTCGGCGCTCTGGGCTACGTGCTGAGCTTCGGCGATGGTACGAGCCGGGCGAACCAGATTCCGATGTACTGCATGGCCGGCTCCGGCGTGTCCGAACACGACACCTGGCGATTCACGCACTCCTACCGGAGGGCCGGCATCTACACCGTCGTGGCGACCGGTCGCGTGAATTGCTCGCGAGCACGTGTCGTCGCGCGGGCAACGATTGTCGTCTCCTAAGCCGGATTCGCGCCGTGCCCAAGTAAAGAGCCACGCCGGGGTGGGGGCGGGGCCTCGACGGTCAAGGGATCCCGGACATGAACTCGGGTGACGCGATCGGGGACCCGCTGGCAGTAACGGTTGGCCGTAGGCCACCGGGTTTCTCGGTATCGTCCTAACTCGCGCACTGTGCTGACCGGTCTTGTGGCTGCTCTCCGGCTACAGTTCGCCGAGCCAGTGGTTTTCCACGCGGAGGATGCGGGCTCATGCGTACGAGGTCGGTCGCCTTGACGATTGTCGCAGTTTCCGTCGGTGTGTTTTTCGTCCTCAGCGTGGGAGCTGCATCCGGGACGGCGCGAGCCACGTCAAAGAGGGTGACGCCGCGGATCATGACGTGTGCCGGTAAGACCGTCTACGAGCCGAAGAACTACGTCATCGCCTGTGCAGACGCCAACTCGCTCTTGGTGAATATCCATTGGACGTCGTGGACGCCCACCTCTGCCAGCGCGCTCGCTACCTATTCGGCGAACGACTGCACGCCGAACTGCGCCGCCGGGAAGTTCCACAGCTACTCGGCAAGGGCGTCGTTCTCGGGGACGAAACGTACGAAGTACGGGCCGCTCTACAGCCGGCTAAAGGTGTCCTACGCGATCGGTTCGAAGGTCCACTCTTTCTCGACCATCTTGCCGCTCCGCCCTCTGGCGTAACCGAGCCCCGCGCCGGTCGCCGCGGGCTCGGGCGCCCAGTCAGTAGGCGCTCCGAGAACCCTCCCGGTGTCGGGCTACCGACCCGCCGCCCGCTGGCCAGGTCTGTCCCTGTCTGTCCCTTCTATCGCGACCGTAAATGAGCCTTCCGGTCGCGTGCCTTAGCCGGGGTAGTCTCGCTTCGTGGCCGATCAGGAGCGCTTCGTCGATGACGCGATGGAGTACATGCCGTCGCTTTACACCGCGGCGATGCGCATGACCCGCAACTCCTCCGATGCGGAGGATCTCGTGCAGGAGACCTACCTCAAGGCGTATCGCGCCTACGGCGGATTCCAGGAGGGGACGAACCTCAAGGCGTGGCTCTACCGGATTCTCACGAACACCTTCATCAACACCTACCGGGCGAAGCGGCGTCGGCCCGAGGAGACCGATGTCGAGGATGTCGAGGACCTCTACCTGTACCACCGGCTCGTCGGCCAGGGCGGGCCAGAGCTCGGACGTTCGGCTGAGGACGAGGTCTTGTCGCGCTTCACCGACGAGGCGGTCAAAGCGGCGATCGAATCGCTGCCGGAGTCATTCCGGATGACGGTCCTCCTCGCCGACGTCGAGGGATTCTCCTACAAAGAGATCGCCGAGATCATGGAGGTGCCGGTCGGTACGGTCATGAGCCGTCTCCACCGCGGCAGGGGCGCGCTGCAGAAGGCGTTACATGACTTTGGGTTGGAACGCGGTCTCGTCGAGGCCGAGCCGCTATGACGGAGCGTGTGGGAAGTACCTGCGTGTCCAGAGCGTTGATCCCGGTACGGGATTCGATCGTGGAGGTTGACCGTCGATGAGCGAAGAAGGGCGGACTGGCCCTCCGAGTGGCACGTGGGGCGAGATCGACTGCGAGGAGAGCATCCACGACCTGTACGACTTCCTCGACGGCGAGCTGACCGAGGACCGCCGGCGCGAACTCCAGACGCACCTCGACGGCTGTGCGCCCTGCGTCGAGAAGTACGAGTTCGAAGCCGAGCTCCGTCGCGTCATCGCCGACCGGTGCAAGGACCATGTCCCCGACGAGCTGCGCCGGCGCGTCGCTGCGGCGATCGACCTTGAGCGATCGAAGCAGAAGAGCTAGGACGTTCGCACCGGATGGACACGGCGGACGACACGAACAGCCCTGGACTCGTCTCCTGGGACGTCGCGCTGCGAATCGGACGGGAGGCCTCGCGGTTCGCGTCACCGCTCGATGGGAGGACGCGCCAGCGGCTCGAAGAGGACTTCGACGAAGCGACCACCCACGCCGAGGCGCTCGTCGAGGCGGCGACCGGCCTGCATTCGACCGCCGGGCCGGCTCGTGGGCTCGTTGTCGACCGCTCCGGCTGGGTTGAGGCGAACATCGGGTCGTTGCGCCGGCTCCTCGCCCCGGCGGGCCGAGCGCTCGCGGAGTCAGCACGCGAAGGGCGCGGGACCCTTTCCCCGGCGGCCCGGTCGGCCGCGGGGGTCGAGTTCGGCGTGCTGCTCACCTGGATGTCGAGCCGGGTGCTCGGCCAGTACGACCTCATGCCGATCACCGGGGACGAATCCGGCGGTCTCGTCTACTACGTCGGCCCGAACGTCGTAGCCCTGGAACGTCGCCACGGTTTCGCGTCCCGCGAATTCCGGCTGTGGATCGCCCTCCACGAGGTGACCCACCGTCTCCAGTTCACCGGTGTGCCGTGGATGCGCGGATACTTCCTCGGGCTGGTCGAGCGGGGCACCTCGTTCGGCGTCCCGGACGTGAAGGCGGTCCTCGAGAGCTTGCGCCGCGCGGCCGCCGAGTTCTGGGAAGGTCGCAACCCGCTCGCCGAGGGTGGCGTCGTCGGCCTCGTCGCGTCGTCGGCGCAGCTCGCCACGTTGCGGGAGGCGCAGGCCCTGATGAGTCTGCTCGAGGGACACGGGGAGTTCGTCATGTCCCGCGCCGGTGCCGGCGAAGTGCCGGGGGCGGCGCGTTTCGCCGCGGTCCTTGCGGCGCGGCGGGCGAAGGCGAGAGGCGTCGTGAAGCTCGTCCAGCAGGCGCTGGGACTGGAAGCAAAACTGCGCCAGTACTCCGCCGGAAGGCGTTTCGTCGAGGCAGTCGAAGCCGGGGGCGACGGAATGCTCTCCAGGGTGTGGGAGTCTCCCGAGAAGCTCCCGACGCTCGAGGAGATCGCCACGCCCGAGCACTGGATCGCCCGGATGGGCGGTGTCACCGCTCCGAGCACGTAGGAGCGAGCGTTGCTCTCCGAGCTCGCTGCTTCGCTGCTCGGCCGGTGCGCGTTCCCGCCGAAGGGCGAGCCGCTCGCCTGTGCCGTCTCCGGCGGCGCCGATTCGCTCGCCCTGCTCGCTCTTTCTGTGGCGGCGGGCTGTGACGCGACCGCCTACCACGTCGACCACGGGATCCGCCCGGGGTCGGCCGGCGAGGCCGCCGTCGTTCGCGCCGCCGCCGAGCGCATCGGCGCGTGTTTCGTCGGGCTGCGGGTCGAGGTCGCTGCCGGCCCGAACCTCGAGGCGCGTGCCCGAGCGGCGCGCTTCGCCGTCCTCCCGGCGGACGTCGCCACGGGCCACACCGCGGACGACCAGGCGGAGACGGTTCTGCTGAACCTGTTGCGGGGCGCTGGGGCGGACGGCCTGGCGGGGATGCGCGTCGGTCGGCGACACCCGATCCTCCGATTGCGGCGTGCCGAGACGGCGCGTCTCGTCGAGTCGCTCGGCCTCGAGGTCGTGAGCGACCCGTCGAACACGGATCCCCTGTTCCGCAGGAACCGCATTCGGGCCGAGCTCGTTCCCATGCTTGCCGACTTGGCCGGCCGCGATGTCGTCGCGGTGATTGTCCGCCAGGCCGAGCTCATCGCCGATGACGTCGCCCTGCTCGACGACCTCGCCGCGGCGATCGACGCCTCGAGCGCTGCCGAACTCGCGCACGCGCCCGTCGCCCTGGCGCGTCGGGCGGTCAGGGCGTGGCTGCGGGACCAGTCGAGCCCGCCGTACCCGCCGGACGCCGCGACCGTGGAACGCGTGCTCGGGGTCGCGCGCGGCGAGATGCTGGCCTGCGAGCTCCCCGGCGGCCGGAGGCTCCGTCGGAGCCATGGTCGCCTGGTCCTCGCCGTCTAGCCGCCAGGCGGGCCGATCCCGGGTCCGGTGCCGGGCATCTCGCGCCAGGGCCGGAGGGCCATTCCAGTCGGCCATCGACACCCGGTAGGGTCAGTGGCGTGAACAGACACGGCGGGAACGACCCGGAACGCGGCGAGGATCCGCTGGCCGGCCTCAGCCTCGGCCGGGTGCTCATCACCGAGGACGAGATCACCCGCCGTGTTGGTGAACTCGGCGAGAGGATCACGAAGAACTACGCCGGTCGCCCCCCGCTGCTCGTCGGTGTCTTAAAGGGGGCCTTCATGTTCATGGCGGACCTCGCCCGGGCGATCCAGCTTCCGGTCGAGATGGATTTCATGGCGGTGTCGTCGTACGGGACCGCGACGAAAACGAGCGGCATCGTCCGGATTGTGAAGGACCTCGACGTCGATCTCGTCGACCGTCATGTCCTCATCGTCGAAGACATCGTCGACAGCGGGTTGACGCTTTCGTACCTGAAGAAGGGTCTGTCGGCGCAGAATCCGGCGAGCCTTGAGATCTGTGCCCTCCTCGTGAAGACCGACCAGCAGCGCGTCGACCTGAACATCCCCTACGTCGGCTTCGAGATTCCGCCCGACTTCGTCGTGGGCTACGGGCTCGACATCGCCGAGGTCTACCGGAACCTGCGGGACATCCGGATCATGGTCGGCGCGACCTCGTGACGGGAGCATCCCCGGCGCGTTCGGACGGTGTCGACCTCGAGCGTGCCGCGGCGGCGGTGCGCGAGCTGCTCTCCGCGGTCGGTGAGGATCCGGAGCGGGCCGGGTTGCAGGAGACGCCGGCCCGGGTCGCCTCGATGTACGCCGAGCTCCTCGAAGGCATGGTGAACCCGGCCGACGAGCAGCTCGAGGTGACGTTCTCGGAGAACCACGACGAGATCGTGATGGTGAAGGACATCCCGTTCGCCTCGCTGTGCGAGCACCACCTCGTGCCGTTCATCGGTTTCGCCCATGTCGCCTACATCCCGAACGTCGACGGCAGGATCATCGGGCTCTCCAAGCTCGCGCGCTTGGTCGACAACCACGCCCACAAGCTCCAGGTCCAGGAGCGCCTGACGACGGAGATCGCCGAGACAATGGAGCGCTCGCTGAGGCCGCGGGGCACACTCGTCGTGCTCGAGGCGGAGCATCTGTGCATGACGATCCGGGGGGTGCGCAAGCCGGGCGCTCGCACGGTCACGTCAGCCGTCCGGGGCCTTTTCCGGACCGATTTGGCGACCCGCGCCGAGGCGATGGCCTTTGTGCGAGCCAAGTCCTGATCCGCGCGTCAGACCTGGTCAGTGGCTCGAGCCCCAGGGGATGGTGCCTCATGGCCCGGTAGGCTGGTGACGTGCGGCCGCTTGTCATGGGCGTGTTGAACGTCACCCCCGACTCCTTTTACGACGGGTGCCGCTATTTCGATCACGAGGCGGCGACCGCCCATGGCCGGGAGATGGTCGCCGCGGGCGCCGACATCGTCGACGTCGGGGGGGAATCGACGCGGCCCGGTGCCGACCCGGTGCCCGAGGACGAAGAGCTCCGACGGGTGCTCCCCGTCGTCGAGGCGCTCGCCCCGATCGTCCGCGTGTCGATCGACACAATGAAGCCGGCTGTCGCCACCGCGGCGTGCCGCCGCGGCGCGACCCTCGTCAACGACGTGGCCAATCGTTCGGCCGGGGCTGCGGCGCAGGCGGGAGCGGGTTTCGTTGTCGTACACATGCGCGGGACCCCGAAGGATATGCAGTTGGACCCGCGCTACGACGACGTCGTCGCCGAGGTTTTCGCAGCACTCGAGTCCGGCGCCGCAGCAGCGCGGCAGCTAGGGGTCACCGAGGTCTACGTCGACCCCGGCATCGGTTTCGGCAAGACCGTCGAGCACAATCTCCGGCTGCTACGAGCCCTGCCGGAGCTCGTCGCCCGGGGCGTCCCCGTCCTTGTCGGCACGAGCCGGAAGTCGTTCCTCGGTCGCCTCGCCGCCCCTCCGGGTGCCGAGCCCCTCCCGCCCGCCGATCGCTTCGAGGGCTCGCTCGCCACGGCGGTCTGGGCGATGGCAGCCGGCGCCGCCATCGTCCGGGTCCACGACGTCGCGGCGACGGTCCAGGCGGCACGCCTTGTCGGCTGGACCGGGCCGGAGCGCAGCTTCGAGGGGCGCGTCGCCGGCGCGGGGGTCGAGAGATGAGAGGCAGGTGGGCCGCCGGCATCGTTCCCCGCAATTTCGCGTGGATCATCAAGAGCCACCTCGCCGTGAGCGAGCGGCCCGGCGGGAGCGCGCCGGATCACCGGCGGGTGCGGCGACAAGAGGAGATCCTCTGGTTGCGGGCACAGGGGTTCACGCGGGTCGTGTCGCTTCTCGCCTCGTCGCACAACCTCCACGCCTACGACGAGTTCGGGCTCGACTACGCGCACGTGCCCATGGGGGTGCACGCCGACTTCGTCACCGTGCTCGGCGAGCTTTACCCGAAACTCCTCGGCTGGTTGCGTGCCGGTGACCGGATCCTCGTCCACCAGGACGAACTCGGAGAACGGGTCGCCGGCGTTTGCGCCGGCTTCCTGTGTTGGAGCGGGATGATCCCCGAGCCGCCGCTTGCGATCTCCGCCGTCGAGCAGCTGTTGCGCCGGCAGCTCGGTTCCGTCGGGAGGACGATCGCCGCGTTCGCGCTGGAGGTGCCACCTCCAGCAGAAGAGGACCGCCGGCACCCCGTCCCGCCGCCAGGCGAAGTGATCGTCATCTTGCCCCCGGCAGGGCGAGAGGCGGTCGAACCCCCGGAGGAAACCGTCGGTCACCTCCCGTCGGCGGTCGAGGCGCTCCCGGCGGCGGCGGATGTCGCGACCCCGGCGACCGTCGCCGACCTCTCCTCGCGCCGCAGGGCGGCGGCCCGGCGCGTAAGAGCGCGCGCCGCCGAGTCCGGATCCGCGGGTCCGGCAGAGCGGACACCTCCCGAGCCGAGCCGAGGCAAGACTACCGAGCACCGACCCGGGCCGAGGACGGCTCGTACCTCGACGGCACCGCCTGCGGCGCCGCTGGCGGGGACTGCCGTGACCGAGCCCGCGCCGCAGCCGGCGAAGGCCCCGGCGCGCCGTCGCAGGACCCCGGGGCGCGAATCCGGGTCGAAGCAGACGGGGACTCCGGCGGGCGAGACCGCACGAGCGGCGAGGAAGGACGGATCCGCGGACCCGGCCGCGACCCGCCGGCGGGCGGGCCCGAGATGAGCGACGTGATTGAGGTCCGCGGTCTGCGGGTCCTTGGCAGGCACGGCGCGACCGCCTGTGAACAGGACCGGGAACAGCCGTTTGAAATTGAGCTCTCGATCGAGACCCCGACGACGGCGGCCGCGGCGTCCGACGACCTCAGCCGGGCCGTCGACTACTCGAAGATCGTCGAGACGGTATGCCAGCTCGTCGCTTCATCACACTTCCAGCTGCTCGAGACGTTGGCCGCCGCGGTAGCGACGGCGGTTCTCGTCGACCGGCGCATCGAGTCGGTCACCGTCACCGTCCGCAAACTGCGACCCCCGCTAGCCGCTGACGTGGAGACTGTCGGTGTGCGTATCACCCGGCGCCAGGGTGAGACCGCGGCGCCGGCCGGCTGAAAGGACCCGCCGCCGCAATGGAGGCGTACCTCGGGATCGGGTCGAACCTCGGCGACCGCTGGGCATACCTGCGGTTCGCCGTCGCGGGCCTCGCCGAACTCGACGCCGACGTCGTCGTCTCGCCCGTCTACGAGTCGGCGCCAGTCGGGGGTCCGAGCCGGCAGGGCCCCTACCTCAACTGTGTCGTCCGCATCGACACGTCGCTTGAGCCGAGGGAGCTCCTCCGCGTCGCCCAACGGCTCGAGGACGACGCCTGCCGCGTCCGCCGGGAACGCTGGGGACCGCGCACGCTCGACGTCGACATCTTGTTGTACGAGGGGTTCTCGAGCGACGATCCAGATCTCGTTGTGCCGCACCCGAGGATGTTCGAACGGGCCTTCGTTCTCGCCCCGCTCGGGGACCTCGACGCCTCGCGTGTGGCCGCCGACTGGCGCACCCACGTCGTCGCGGACCGTGACCATCTGCGACGGGTCGGGGCACTGCTCGGCCCGTTCGGGACCCGTCCCGCGGCCGAGGGCCGACCGAAGGGCGGTCGGCGCCCGGGAGTGTCGCCTGTCGGCACGCCGGCACGCCGGCACGGAGGTTGATCGCGATGGTGGCGGATGTTGCCGGCTGCGAGCTCGTGGAGTCGTTCGCGCGCCTCGACGAGCTGCTCGCCGGACACCGGCGTCGCGGCTCGTCGGTCGGATTCGTCCCGACGCTCGGCGGGCTGCACCAGGGTCACGCCGCGCTCATCGGGGCGGCGCGCCGGTCAAGCGACGTCGTCGTCGTCTCGGTCTTCCTCAACCCGACCCAGTTCGAGGATCCGGCCGACCTCGCCCGCTACCCCCACGAGCTCGTCGCCGACCTGGCGCTCGCCGCCGCCGCCGGCGCCGACGTCGTCTTCGCTCCCTCCGCCGAGGCGATGTATCCGCAGGGGAGCCCGGAGGTGACCGTCGATCCGGGAGCGCTCGGCGCCGTACTCGAGGGGGCGGCGCGGCCCGGTCATTTCCGCGGCGTGGCCACGGTCGTGGCGAAACTCTTCGCGCTCGTCCGGCCGTCGGCGGCGTACTTCGGCGAGAAGGACTACCAGCAGCTCGTCCTCGTCCGCCAGCTCGTGCGCGACCTGTGCCTGCCGCTCGCCATCGTTGCCTGCCCGACCGTGCGTGACCCGGACGGGCTGGCGGTCTCGAGCCGGAACGCGCTCCTCGACGCCGACGAGCGCCGGGCCGCGACCGTGCTGTACCGGGCGTTGCGCGCCGGGGCCGACGCCGTCCGCTCGGGGGTCGCCGACGCCGGCGGGATCGAGTCGGTCATGCGGGCTGTCGTTGCTTCGGAACCTGCCGTCAGCCTTGACTACGCGCTGCCCGTCGCCGACGGCCGCCTCGAGCGGTCAGAGGTGGTCACCGGGGATGTCGTGCTCCTCATCGCGGCCCGGGTCGGCGCGGTGCGGTTGATCGACAACCTGCGGGTCCGGCGATGAGCGGACCCACCCGACGCGCTTTTGACGCCCTCGTCGTTGGCAGCGGCGTTGCCGGCTGCACGACGGCCCTCGAGCTCGTCGAGAGAGGAGCCGGGCGTGTCGCGCTGGTCACCAAGGGCCGGCTCGACGAATCGACGACCGCGTGGGCCCAGGGGGGGATCGCCGCCGCGCTATCGGTCGAGGACGACTCGGTGGAGCTCCACGAGGCGGACACGCTGCGAGCGGGCGGCGGCTTGTCCGACCCCGACGCGGTGCGGGTCCTCGTCGCCGAGGGGCCGGTCGCGGTGCGGGCGCTGCTCGGGCGGGGGGCCGCATTCGACGTCGACGAGCACCACGGTCTCGCTCGTGCCCGCGAGGGCGGTCACTCCGTGGCCCGTGTGGTCCACGCCGGGGGCATGGCGACGGGGACCGAGGTGGTCAGGGCGCTGACGACGGCCCTGCAGACGAGCGGCGTCACGCTGCTCGAGCACCACTTCGTCACCGACCTCGTTATCGAACGGGGCCGGTGCTCGGGCGTGTTCTGTCTCGACGGCGCGCTCCGGCGGGTCCAACTCGGGGCCGGTGCGGTCGTGCTTGCGACGGGCGGTGTCGGCGCGCTCTTCGACGTGACGACGAATCCGGCCGACACGACCGGCGACGGCATCGCCGTCGCGCTGCGCGCCGGAGCACCGGTTGCCGACCTCGAGTTCGTGCAGTTCCATCCGACCGCACTCTGCGTCGACAGAGAACCGAGGCCGCTGCTCTCGGAGGGGCTGCGTGGCTACGGCGCCTTGCTCGTCGACTCGAGAGGCGAACGATTCGTCGAGGAGCTCGCGGCGCGCGACGTTGTGAGCCGGGCGATCGTCACCCGGATGATGCGCGACGGGACAAGCAACGTCTTCCTCGACGCGAGGAATGTCGCCGACTTCTCCACCAGGTTTCCGACGATCGCGGCGACGCTCGCCGAGGCCGGCTTCGACGCCGAGCGAGACCTGCTTCCCGTCGCGCCGGCCGCCCACTACCTGTGCGGGGGCGTCGTCACGGACCTCGCGGGGCGGAGCGCCGTCCGTGGGCTATTCGCGGTGGGTGAGGTGGCCTGCACCGGCGCTCAGGGCGCGAACCGGCTGGCGTCGAACTCGCTGCTCGAGGGGCTCGTCTTCGCCTCCCGGGCGGCGCGGGCGATCGTCGCCGATGCTCTCGAACCCCAGCCCGAGGGTGCCCTGTCCGGGGTGCTCGCCCCCGAACACGCCGCGATCCCGGTCCGCTTCGTCGGTGCGGGCGACTTCGCGCTCAGACTGGCCGCGGGTCAAGTTCGCGCCGGAGCGGATCTCGCCAAGGCCCGGGGGGAGCTGCGGCAGGCGATGAGTCGCGACGCGGGGGTCATCCGCGACGCGGGTGGTCTCAGGTCCCTCGTGCCGGTCCTGTGTGAGGCGCGGGCCGTCGCGGCGGGGGCCGAGGGGATCGCCGCCGAGGAGTTGGGGAATCTCGTCGATGTCGGGTCGTTCCTCGCGGCAGCGGCGACAGCCCGTGCGGAGACCCGTGGCGTGCACACGCGAGCGGACGCTCCCGAGCGCGATGATGCGCACTTCCGGGTGCGCGTTGCGGTCGAGGCACGTGATGGGGAATGACCATGTTCGATGACGTCTACCCGCCGATCGAGGAGGTCCGGCGGGCGGTCACGTTGGCGCTTGCCGAGGACATCGGCCCGCTCGGCGACCTCACCGGTTCGCTCGTGCCGGCAGATGCGGTGGCGCGCGCCTCGTTCGTCGCGCGCCAGCCGGGAGTCATCGCCGGAATGAGCTGCGTCCGTGAGACCTGCCGGGAGCTCGACGAGGGACTGGAGCTCACGGTGCTCATCGAGGACGGCGGGGTTGTCGAGGCGGGGAGCATCGTCGCGCGTGTCGCCGGCCCGTTCCGGTCGCTGCTCATCGCCGAGCGGACCGCCCTCAACTTCCTGTGCCATCTCTCCGGGGTCGCGACACTCACCAGGCGTTACGTCAAGGCGGCGACCGCCGCCAACCCCGCGGCCAAGGTGCGCGACACGCGCAAGACAACGCCGGGCCTGCGCGCCCTCGAGAAGGCCGCGGTGCGCGCCGGCGGGGGAATCAACCACCGGGCCTCGCTCTCGGGTGGGGTGCTCGTCAAGGACAACCACCTCGGCGGGGTCTCGCTCGCCGATGCCGTCGTGACGGCGATCGAGCGCTGGCCCGGTCGGTTCATCGAGGTCGAGTGCGATGACCTGGAACAGGTCACCCTCGCCGTTGAAGCAGGGGCGGCCGGCGTCATGTGCGACAACATGTCGCCCGACGACGTGCGCCAGGCGGTCGAGATCGTTCTCGCCCACCCGAGGGGACGGGCGGGAGCGGTACTCGTCGAGGCGTCCGGTGGAATCACCCTCGAGAACATCGCTGCTTATGCCCTGGCGGGCGCGAACCTCATTTCCGTGGGAGCGATCACCCATTCCGCGCCGGTCCTCGACATCGGCCTCGACATCGGGGACTGAGGGGGCCGCGGCGTGGGCGCGACAAGGTCGTCGGTGGGGTGCCGCCGCCAGCGGGCAGATCGTTAGCTCATGCTTCTCGCCATCGACGTCGGCAACACCCAGACGGTGATCGGGGTCTTCGACGACCCCCTCCTGCCGGTCGCGATTCAAGAGCGCGCCCCGGGTGAGCTGCCGGGACTGAGCCACAGCTGGCGGATCGCTACCGTCGGCGGCCGTACCGCCGACGAGCACGCCGTCATCGTCGGTCAGCTGCTGGCGACGGCGGGGATCGCGACGTCGGCCGCCGATGCCGAAACGACGAGCGGGCCGCCGTCTGCGTCGCGAAGAATCGTCGGCGTCGTCGTCTCGTCGTCGGTTCCGTCGGTGACCGCGGCGCTGCGACAGATGGTCGCGGCCTGGTTCACGGCGACGCTCGTCGTCGTCGAGCCCGGGATCCGCACCGGCATGCCGATCCTTTACGACAACCCCAAGGAGGTCGGGGCCGACCGCATCGTCAACGCCGTCGGCGCGATCGACCTCTTCGGTGGGCCGGCCATCGTCGTCGATTTCGGCACGGCGACGACGTTCGACGTGATCTCCGCCGCGGGCGAGTACCTCGGCGGCGCGATCGCTCCAGGACTTGAGATCTCGATGGACGCGCTCTTCGCCCATGCCGCCGCCCTGCGGCAGGTCGAGCTCGTCGCGCCGGCGTCGGTCATCGGTCGCTCGACGGTCGAGTCGATGCAATCGGGCGCGATCTTCGGTCATGCCGCGCTCGTCGACGGGATCTGCCGGCGGATCTTCGCCGAGTTCGGCGGGGCGGCGGTCATCGCCACCGGTGGGCTCTGCGGCGTCGTGGCCCCGCACAGCGAGGTCGTCGGGTGGGTCGAACCGTGGCTGACGCTCCACGGCCTGCGGATCCTCTACGCGCGCAACACCATGCCGGAGGCTCGGGACGTGACCGGATGAGCGCCGACCGGTCCCGGGAGGTGCCGTACCGCTTCCCCGGCGCCGCCGCGGCGGCCACGGTCGCGGCGGCACACGGCGGGCTCGTGCCCGGCGAGTCGGCCCACGTCGAGGTCACGGTGGCGGGGCGGGTCATGCTCCTTCGGCTCCAGGGCGGCGCCGCCTTCGCCGACCTGCGCGACTGGAGCGGGTCGATTCAGCTGTTCGCCGACGAGAAGGGAACGGCGCGCTTTGCCGAGTTCATCCGGCTCGGGCTCGGCGACTGGGTCGGCGCCACGGGCGAGGTGATCCGGACGCGCCGGGGTGAGCTCTCGGTCAAGGTCGCGGACTGGCAGCTCCTCGCCAAAGCCCGGCGGGGCTTCGGGGACAAGTGGCGGGGCGTGCACGATGTCGAGACGCGCTACCGCCAGCGCGAGGTCGATCTCTGGGCGAACGAGGGGGTTCGGGAGACCTTCCTCCTGCGCTCGAGGGTTGTCCGCTCGATCCGGGAGAACCTCGACGGGCGGGGTTTCGTCGAGGTCGAGACCCCGGTCCTCCAGGCGCTCGCCGGCGGGGCGAATGCCCGGCCCTTCGTCACGCACTTCAACGCTTTGCACTCTGACTTCGTCCTGCGGATCGCGAGCGAGCTCTACCTCAAGCGTCTCGTCATCGGGGGGTTCGAGCGCGTCTACGAGATCGGCAAGGACTTCCGCAACGAGGGGTTGTCTCCGAGCCACAATCCGGAGTTCACCGTGCTCGAGGCCTACCAGGCCTACGCCGACGGTGCCGACATGACGAGGCTCGTCGAGGATCTCGTGTACCAGGCGGCGCTGGCGGCGGGCGGCAGCGGCGTCCTGAGCCACCAGGGACGTGTCGTCGATCTCAGCCCCCCCTGGCGCACGCTCACCGTGGAGGAGGCGATCCGCGAGGTGACCGGCGCCGACTGTTCGCTCGAAGACGGCCGCGCCACGTTGTGCGAGCGCGCCGGCGAGCTCGGCGTCGCCGTCGAGGACCGCTGGGGAGCGGGCAAGGTCCTCAGCGAGATTTACGAGCGGACGACCGAGCACAACCTGTGGGAGCCGGTGCACGTGATCGAGCACCCGCTCGAGGTCTCACCGCTCACCCGGCGGCACCGCGCGAAGCCCGGCGCGGCCGAGCGGGCGACCTCGGTGATCGCCGGCCGGGAGGTCGCTGAGTCCTACAGCGAGCTCGTCGACCCCGTCGACCAGCGGGCGCGCTTCGTCGCCCAGGCGGCGGAACGAGCTGCCGGCGACGAGGAGGCCATGGCCGTCGACGAGGACTTCCTACGGGCACTCGAGCATGGGATGCCGCCGACCGGCGGGATCGGCGTCGGGATCGACCGCCTCGTCATGCTGCTCGCCGACAAGGTGAACATCAAAGAGGTGATGCTCTTCCCGGCGCTCCGCCCGGAGCCGGGCGCGCCGGAGCGGGCCGAAGCCGGCGAAGAGTCCTAGCTCGCGAGCGCTCGCATCGACCGGTCGAGGTCGTCGACGAGCCGTATCCCGAGGCCGCGCAGGGCGCGCCCGACGACGCCGTCGTCGAGGCGGCGGGCGATCTCCCCGGCTTCGATCGCATAGCGGCGGGCCACGTCCTGGGACTCGGAGATGCCGTCGGACTCGGCGACGAGCGTCCGAGCGAGCTCGACGTCCTCGTGGCCGAGCGGCCGGCCGAGGAGGCGGCGTAGTTCGGGGCCGACGCGCCGGTCGACGAGCGCCCGCTGGACGGGCAGGGTGTAGATCCCCTCGGCGAGGTCCTGCCCTGGGGGTTTCCCCGACTCCTCCTCGGTCGCGACGATGTCGAGAATGTCGTCGCGGATCTGGAAGACGAAGCCGAGGCGCTCGCCGAAGGCGGTCAGCGTCTCGGTGTCGCGCCGGTCGAGGCCGGCCGTGAGCGCGCCGATTCGACACGCCGTCCCCATCAGCGCGCCGGTCTTGTCGGAAATCGCCGAGAAGTAGTCCTCGACGCTGCGGTCGATGCGGTAGACGGAGCGGACCTCGGCGATCTGGCCCTGGCAGAGGCGCGCGAGCGTTGTGGCGAGCGTGGCGGCGATCTCGGTTCCGAGCGAGGCGGCGATCTCGGCGGAGCGGGCGAGCAAGAAGTCGCCGACGACGACGGCGAGGAGGTTCCCCCAACGCCCGTTCACGCTGACGACGTTGCGTCGGCGCACCGCCTCGTCCATTACGTCGTCGTGGTAGAGCGAGGCGAGGTGCACGAGTTCGACCGCCACACCGCCGAGCAGGGCGTCCTCGCCGACCGGGTCGCCGTCGAGGGTCGCCGCGGCGAGCGTCAGTGTCGGCCGCAGCCGCTTGCCCCCGGCGTCGATGAGGTGGGTCGCGATCTCGTCGGTGAACGGTTCTCCCGACAAGACGACTCCCCGCAGGATCTCCTCGAGCCGGGCGAGGTCGGAGGCGGCGACGGGCAGCGCGAAGGGATCTCGGGTTTTCATCAGACCAGCACCATACGTCACCGCCGTGCGGAGATGGCAACGACGGCGCCGCACCGCCCCGGCGCCGAGTCGGGGCGAACGCGGTTGGTGGGGGTCCTCCCGATAGACTGGCGGCAGCATCGAGCTTTGAGGAGTGGGATTTGTTCGAACGGTTCACCGACCGGGCACGACGGGTGCTGGTACTCGCCCAGGAAGAGGCGCGTCTTTTAAACCACAGCTTCATCGGGACCGAGCACATCCTGCTCGGTCTCATCCACGAGGGGGAGGGCCTCGCCGCCAAGGCACTGGAATCCCTTGGGATCTCGCTTGAGGCGGTGCGGGAGAAGGTCGAAGAGACGATCGGGCCCGCCGGTTCGGCGCCGACCGGTTCGCCGCCTTTCACCCCGCGGGCGAAGAAGGTCCTCGAACTGTCGCTGCGTGAGGCGCTCCAGCTCGGTCACAACTACATCGGTACCGAGCACATGCTGCTCGGTCTCGTGCGCGAGGGCGAAGGGGTCGCCGCCCAGGTCCTCCAGAGCCTCGGTGCCGACCTGCCCCGTGTTCGCCAGCAGGTCATCCAGCTGCTCTCCGGCTACCAAGGCCGCGAGCCCGTCGGTGCGACGACCGGTTCGTCCGGGGCGGAGCAGGGCCCGGGCAGCTCGCCCGTCCTCGACCAGTTCGGCCGCAACCTGACCCAACTGGCGCGGGAGCACAAGCTCGATCCGGTGATCGGGCGCGAGCGCGAGATGGAGCGCGTCCTGCAGGTGCTCTCCCGCCGCACGAAGAACAACCCCGTCCTCATCGGGGAACCCGGCGTCGGCAAGACGGCGATCGTCGAGGGACTCTCGCAGAAGATCGTCGCCAACGACGTGCCCGAGACCCTGAAGGGCAAGCAGCTCTACACCCTCGATCTCGGCGCGCTCGTCGCCGGCAGCCGCTATCGGGGCGATTTCGAGGAGCGGTTGAAGAAGGTCCTGAAAGAGATCCGGACGCGGGGCGACACGATCCTTTTCATCGATGAGCTGCACACGCTCGTCGGTGCCGGGGCAGCCGAGGGGGCGATCGACGCCGCGTCGATCCTGAAGCCGATGCTCGCCCGTGGGGAGTTGCAGACGATCGGCGCGACGACGCTCGACGAGTACCGCAAGCACCTCGAGAAGGACGCCGCCCTCGAGCGGCGCTTCCAGCCGATCAAGGTCGAGGAGCCGACGCTCGCCCACACGATCGAGATCCTGAAGGGCCTGCGGGAAAGCTACGAGCAGCACCACCACGTGACGATCACCGACCAGGCCCTCGTCGCCGCGGCGAACCTCGCCGACCGGTACATCTCGGACCGCTACCTGCCGGACAAGGCGATCGACCTGATCGACGAGGCGGGAAGTCGCCTGCGGATCCGGCGGATGACGACGCCGCCGGAGTACAACCAGGTCGAGACGGAGCTCGCCAAGATCCGCGAGGAGAAGAACGCCGCGGCCGCCCGGAACAACCTCGAGCTCGTCGAGAAGCTCGCCGAGCAGGAGCGCACGAAACTCGAGCGCAAGACCGCGCTGGAAAAGGAGTGGCGCGCCGAGGGCGTCGAGCTGTTCGACGTCGTCGACGAGGACGTCATCGCCGAGGTGCTGGCGAACTGGACGGGGATCCCCGTCTACAAGCTCACCGAGGAGGAGACGGCGAAGCTCCTGCGGATGGAAGAGGAGCTCCACAAGCGGATCATCGGCCAGGAAGACGCCATCAACGCTCTGTCGCGGGCGATCAGGCGCACCCGGGCTGGCCTGAAGGACCCAAAGCGCCCGTCGGGCTCGTTCATCTTCCTCGGCCCGACCGGGGTCGGCAAGACCGAGCTCGCCAAGGCGCTCGCCGAGCTGCTCTTCGGGGATGAGAACTCGCTGATCCAGCTCGACATGAGCGAGTACATGGAAAAGCACACGGTGAGCCGCCTCGTCGGCTCGCCACCCGGCTATGTCGGCTACGAGGAAGGCGGCCAGCTCACCGAGGCGGTCCGGCGCAAGCCCTTCGCCGTCGTGCTCTTCGACGAGATCGAGAAGGCTCACCCGGACGTGTTCAATGCGCTCCTCCAGATCCTCGAGGACGGCCGGCTCACCGACGCCCAGGGCCGCGCGGTCGATTTCAAGAACACCGTGCTGATCATGACCTCGAACCTCGGGACGGCGGACCTGCGCAAGACCCAGGTCGGCTTCTCGCGCTCCTCGCAGGCCGTCACCTACGAACGGATGAAGGCCAAGGTCCAGGACGCCCTGAAGCAGCACTTCCGCCCGGAGTTCCTCAACCGGATCGACGAGGTCATCGTCTTCCACGAGCTCGTGATGGAGGAGGTCGTCCAGATCGTCGACCTGATGATCCGCCGGCTCGCCGACCAGCTCGACAGCCAGGGCATCGGGCTCGAGCTCACGAGGTCGGCGAAGGAGCTCGTCGCGGGGCGAGGCTACGAGCCGAACCTCGGGGCGCGGCCGCTGCGGCGGGCAATCCAGCAGCTCATCGAGGACCCACTTTCGGAGAAGATCCTCTGGAAGGAGTTCCGGGTGGGCGAGACGATCATCGTCGACGCCGAGGATGGCGCGATCGTCTTCAAGGCTGTCGACGGCATCACGCCACCGCCCGTTGAGCTCGCCGGGGCAGGCGCGGACTCCTAGCGCCGCGAGTTCTCCGTCTTTCCGGCCGCAACTCGGCCGGTCCTGCTCGCCGGGGACAACGCCTGTCGGTTCGCCGCCGTGCCAGAACCCTCGGCGGCATGGCACCACCCGCCAAACGTCTCCGGACCGGTAAACTTGTGTTGCGTCGTGGCCGCAGGCAGGTCGCGTCGATGAGGCGTCCGCCGGGCGCGGTCTTTGTGGCGAGAGCAACCTTTATCGGAGCGTAAGGTGTCGCGAGTGTTCGACGTCGGCGACAAGGTCGTCTACCCCCACCACGGGGCGGCGGTGGTCGAGAGGCGCGAGATGCGCGAGGCGTTCGGCGCGGAGCGGGAGTACCTCGTTCTGCGCCTCGCCTACGGGGACCTCACCCTGATGGTGCCCTCGGACAACACCGAGGAGGTCGGGCTGCGCGAGGTGATCAACGACGAGGAGGTCGAGGAGGTCTTCGCCGTCCTTCGCAAGAAGGAGGCCCGGATGCCGACGAACTGGTCCCGCCGCTACAAGAACCACGTGGAGAAGTTGAAGTCCGGTGACATCTACCAGGTTGCCGAGGTGGTGCGGAACCTCTCGATCCGCGACAAGGACAAGGGGCTTTCCGCAGGCGAGAAGCGGATGCTGAACCGTGCCCGGCAGATCCTCGTATCGGAGCTGACGTTCGCCATCGGCGTGAGCGAGGCCGAGGCCGAGGAGCGGCTCAACGCCGCACTCCCCTAATCCCCGAACCGCGGGACGCTCCGTGTCGGACGACGTCTGGGCGATCGTCGTCGCCGGCGGTGAGGGCCATCGTTTTGGCGGGACAAAGCAGTTCGCAAAAGTCGGCGGACGCCTCATCGTCGAGTGGGCGGTCGACGCAGCGCGCACCGCGGCCGACGGCGTCGTCCTCGTCGTTCCGCCGACCTTTGTCGACGACGTGTCGTGCCACGCCGGGTGCTCTCTCGTTGTCGCCGGCGGAGCGACGCGGGCGGCGTCCGTGCGCGCCGGGCTCGCACACGTGCCTGACACGGCCGGGATCGTGATCGTGCACGACGCGGCGCGTCCGCTCGCTACTCCAGACCTCTTCGCGGCCGTCGTCGCCGCGGTCCGCGCCGGGGCGGATGCGGCAATCCCGTGCCTGCCGGTGGTCGACACGCTGAAGCGGGTGCGCGGCGGCCGGGTCCTCGCGACGGTCGACCGCGCCGAGCTCAGAACCGTCCAGACGCCGCAGGCGTTCCGGGCGGAGGTGCTGCGTCGCGCCCACGGCGGTGGACCCGAGGCGACCGACGACGCCGCGCTCGTCGAGGCAATCGGCGGCTCGGTCGTGGCCATCGAGGGTGAGCCGCGCAATCGCAAGATCACCGATGCGACCGACCTCGCACTCGTGGGTTCGTGGCTCGCCGGCCGCAAGGAGGTACCGAGCGCGTGAACGAGCTCCGGATCGGCCTCGGGGTCGACCTCCACCGTTTCGCCGACGAGGCAGGTGTCGCCGGCCGGCCGCTCGTCCTCGGCGGCGCGACCTTCGCCGGCGAACGGCCCCTCGTCGGGCACAGCGACGCCGACGCGATCGCCCACGCCCTTACCGACGCGATCCTCGGCGCGGCTGGCCTCGGCGACATGGGGAGCCATTTCCCCGACACCACTCCCGCTTGGCGCGACGCCGACAGCCTCGAGCTGCTCGCCGCGGCGCTGGCCAAGGTGGCGGCGCAAGGTTGGCAGCTCGTGAACGCCGACTGCACGCTCGTCGCCGAGCGTCCCCAGGTCGCCGAGGCAAGGGACGAGATGGTCCGACGGCTGTCGGCCGCCGCCGGCGGCCCGGTGCACGTGAAGGCGACGCGTCCCGAGGGCCTCGGGAGCCTCGGCCGAATCGAAGGGGTCGCGTGTCTCGCCGTCGCGCTGATAAAGCGCTAAGGCCGCGGACAGCGGGGCCGCGGCCTGCCGGGGGTGATCGCCGGAGGGCCGGCCTCGGTGGGGAGCAGGTCGAGGGACGCCACGCCGTGCACGAGCTTCTGGCGGCGGGCAGCCGGGAGGTGCACGAGGTCGTCGTCGCCGCAGGTCAGGATGGCTCAGCCGGGCTCGAGGCCGTGATCGCCCTGGCGCGTGCCGCGGGCGTGCCGCTGCGGTCGGTGTCGCCGCAGGGCTTGCGCGCGATCGCCCGCACCGAGGCCCCCCAGGGGGTGATCGCCCGGGCCGCGCCGATCGAACCGGTCGACATCGATTCCCTCGTGGCGGAGAACCGCGGGCGCGACCCGGCACGTGCCGCCGACGGCGGAACGCCGTTCATCGTCGTCGTCGCCGGGGTGACCGACCCGCGCAACCTCGGGGCGATCCTGCGGAGTGCCGTCGGCGCCGGGGCGACGGGTGCCGTGCTCGCCCGGCACCGGGCAACCCACCTCACGCCGGCGGCGGTGAAGTCGGCGGCGGGGGCGGTGGAGTACCTGCCGATCGCCTTGGTGCCCGGGATCGCCCAAGCCCTCACCATCTTGAAGGCCCGGGGCGTGTGGACCGTCGGCCTCGACGCCGGCGGTGAATGCTCACTCGACGAGCTCGAGATCGCTGCCGAACCATTGGCGATCGTCGTCGGTGCCGAGGGGAAGGGACTCACGCCGCTTATCAAGCGGCGTTGCGACTTTCGTTGTCGGATCCCGCTTCACGGGCCGGTCGAATCGCTGAACGTCTCTGTCGCCGCGGCGATCGCGCTCTTCGCCATCGCGAGCCGGCGGCAGGGAGCGGGAGCCCGGGCGTGGCAGGGCTTGGCGGGCGGGCGACGGGGTTCGTCTCGCGCCAGGGGTGGGGGGCCGTGACCTCGGGCTGCGGGCCCAGGGCGTCGAGGCGGCCGATGGAGCCGACGGGCGGTCCCAGCGTTTTCGGGCGTGGCCGGCGAGGCTCGTCGGGAAAGCTCCGTTTGGCTTGGCGGCGGGGGTCATCTCGCGACGTGGCGCGGTGACGGTTTCGGCGTCGCGCAGATCGCGGCGCCGAAGCCCTAAGGACAATCCGGCCGGCTGGATCCATGCCGGTGGATCCGCCTGTCGTCACCCGGCTCAGACGACCCCGGTTGCGGCGGCCGTTTGACAAGTTAGGGGTGTGGGGTATCTAGACGCGCTTTTCGATCGGGACGTAATCGCGTCGGGTCCTGCCGGTGTAGATCTGGCGCGGGCGAGCGATCCGTTCGTTCTCGTCGAGCATCTCGGCCCAGTGGGCGACCCAACCGGACGTGCGCGCCAGCGCGAACAGTACGGTGAACATCTCCGGCGGGAAGCCCATCGCCTGGTAGATGAACCCCGAGTAGAAGTCGACGTTCGGATAGAGCCGGCGGGACGTGAAGTACTCGTCGGCGAGGACGGCCTCCTCGAGCTTGAGGGCGACGTCGAGCAGCGGGTTCTTGCCGGCGATCTCGAAGACGTCATAGGCGATCTTGCGGATGATCGCGGCTCGCGGATCGTAGTGCTTGTAGACGCGGTGCCCGAAGCCCTGGATCCGGCCGTGGCTCTCCTTCACGGACTTCACGAAGGCGCCGACGTTGTCCATCGAGCCGATCGCGGTCAGCATCTTCACGACTTTCTCGTTCGCTCCCCCGTGCCGGGGGCCGTAGAGCCCGGCGCAGGCGGCGGCACATGCCGAATAGGGGTCGGCGTGCGCCGACCCGACGACTCGCAGCGCCGTCGTCGAGCAGTTCTGCTCGTGGTCGGCGTGGAGAACGAACAGGATGTCGATCGCGTGCGCGAGAAGGGGATCCACCACGAAGTCCGGCTTGCCCGTGTTCCACATCATCGAGAGGAAGTTCTCGCCGAACGGGAGCTTCTCGTCCGGTTCCACGAACGGTTTCCCCGCCGAGAAGCGATGCACCGCCGCCGCGAGGGTCGGCATCTTCGCGACGAGGCGGATCACCTGGAGCCGGCGGTTCGCCGGGTCGGAGACGTCCTGGGAGTCCGGGTAGAAAGTCGACAGGGCGGCGACGGCCGAGACGAGCATCCCCATTGGGTGGGCGCCGGGGTGGAAGCCAGCGACGAAGCGCTCCACGAACCTCTCTTCGATCAAGGCGTGACGGGCGATCTCGGCGTTCCAGGCGTCAAGTTCTGTGGCTGTGGGCAGCTCACCGTGGATCAGCAGGTAGGCGACCTCGAGGTACGAGGACTGCTCGGCGAGTTGCTCGATGGGATAACCCCGGTGCTCAAGGATCCCGGCTTCGCCGTCGACATAGGTGATCGCGCTCTCACAGATCGCCGTCGCCGAGAATCCCGGGTCGAAGAACCAGACGCCAGGGAGCAGCTTGGAGAACTCCGTCGCGGCGACGCCGCCGTCGACAATCGGGATTTCCACCGACCGCCCGGTCCGATTGTCGGTGATGGTGACGCTCTCGGGCACTGCCGCGGCCTCCTCGGATCGACTGCGCCGTCTCATGCGATCCTAGAGCGCAGATTCGAAATGACTTGCCGGCCAGGGATCTTCGGCCATCGCCGGCGCGGCCGGGTGGGTTCTGCGTCGGGTTCCGCCGGGGGCGCCGCCCCGGCGGTGTCAGCTTTCCAGCGAGATCCGGTAGACGTTCGTTTCCCGCCGGACGAAGCCGAGGCGTTCGTAGAGGCGGTTCGCCTCCTGTCGCGACGGTCGCGACGTGAGATCGACCGTCCAGCACCCGCTCTCGGCGGCAAGTCTCAGGGCGGCAGCGACCAGTTGTGAGGCGATGCCCCGTCCCTGGAAGAGGGGATCGACGACGACGTCTTCGATCCAGGCCCGCCGGCCCGTCAGGACGGCGAAGATCGCGAGTGACGCCGTGCCGACGATGTCGTCGCCAGAACGCGCCACGAACATCGTCACCGATGGCGAGGAAACGAGATCCCGCAGTTCGGCGAGATCGGGCGGACGCGCCGAGGAGAGGTGCGAGATGAGGCGAGCGATCGCCTCGGTGTCCCGCGAGTTCGGCGCGGCGAGCACCTCGACGGTGACTGGGTTGTCGGGCATCGTCGCCGAGCGTACCGAAGTGCGCCGGCGCCGGTGAAGGGCGCGATCCGGGGTCGTTAGGCTGGGACCGGCTCGGGGAGGCGGCGGTGGAAAAAGTCGGGGGAGGAAAAGCGAATCGCCACCCGAGCCGGTTCATTTCCCGCCGGACCGCCGACGCTCCCGGCTCCGTCGACGACCGGCGGCTCGGGCGCCCGCGGATGGTCGTCGCTTTCGAGGGTTGGAACGACGCTGGCGATGCAGCGTCGTGCGCGCTCGCGAGGCTGGCGCGCGCCTGGTCCGCGACGCCGTTCGCCGAGATCGACCCCGAGGAATTCTTCGATTTCACCGCGACGCGTCCCGAGGTCACCGTCGTCGAGGGGATGGTGCGGGAGATCACCTGGCCCGCCACCGTCTTGTCGGTTGCTCCCGGCCCGGTCGACGTCGTCACGGCCCGCGGGCCCGAGCCGCAGCTCCACTGGCGCGCCTACTGTGACGCCTTCGTCGAGCTCGCCGGGGAACTGCACACCGAGCGGGTCGTCATGCTCGGCGCCTACCTCGACGAGGTGACACACTCGCGGCCAGTTCCGCTCGCCGTCACCGGAAGTGACGCCGCACTCCTGTCCGGCGCGGGGCAGGTCCTGTCGCTCTACGAAGGACCGACCGGCATCGTCGGCGTCCTCGGTGCCGCGCTCAGCGATGCCGGGATTCCGACGATCGCCGTCTGGGCGAGCGTCCCGTGCTACTCCCTCCCGGTCTCGGCCAAGGCCGCGCTCGCCCTCGCCGAGGCCGCGACCCGGCTTGTCGGCCGGCCTGCCGACCTCGTCCAGCTCGCCGGGGAGGCGCGCGCCTACGAGCGGCGGATGGACGAGCTCGTGCGCGAGAACGAGACCGTCGCGGCCTACGTCGCGCGCCTCAACGGGTCATCCGACGAGGTCGTAGCGGGCGCTTCGGCGGAGGGCCTGAGCGAGGAGATCGAGCGCTACCTGCGGGACGAGCCCCCGGGATAGGGCGTCGGCGCAGGGATCGCGCCAGGCGCGCGACGATGGTTCATGGCCGTTGCCGAGGACTGCCGTCACTACGTCATGCAGACCGTGCGCGGCACGGAGCGGCTCGAGCGGTGCAAGCTCGGCGCGAACGAACCGATGCCCTTTGCCTGCCCAGAAGGATGCGTCTTTTACGAGAAGCGCAGTACGTCTTCGGCCGGCTGGAGCGTTGCCCGCGAGGCCGACGAGCCCCCGCCGGCGCCCTGACCCGGCGCGCCGCGCAGCCGGTCGACGCGGACCTTGGTGTCGGACGGGTTCTCGATCGCCGTCCGGCTGAGATTTCCGGAACGGAACCCCTCGAGGTCGAGCGTGGCGTAGCGGTACCCGGCAGTCTGGACGGCCGCGACGACGGACTCGCGCTCGTCGAGCGCCCGTCCGAGCTCGTCGAGGCCGAGCTCGATGCGCGCGCTCTCGCCGTAATGGCGGACGCGCACCACCCGGAACCCGAGGGCGCGCAGGGCAGACTCGGCGCGTTCGACCTGGGCGAGGACGCCCGCCGTGACGGGGGTGCCGTGCGGGAGGCGCGAGGCGAGACAGGCCGCGGCGGGCTTGTCCCAGGTGCGCAGGCCGAGCTGGCGGGACAGCTCCCGCACGTCTGCCTTGGTGAGCTCCGCGTCGACGAGCGGGAAGACCGCGCCGCGCTCGTGAGCTGCGTGCTGGCCGGGGCGGTACTCGGCGAGGTCGTCGAGGTTGACCCCGAGCGCGATCGGCGCGCCCTCCGCCTCGGCGGGCCCAGCGAGCACGTCCATGAGCTCGCGCTTGCAGTGGTAGCAGCGGTCGATCCCGTTGCGGACGTAGGACTCGTCGGCGAGTTCGTTCGTCTCGACGACGAGGTGCCGGAGCCCCCACTCGGTTGCGAGCGCCCGGCAGTCGGCGAGCTCGTCAGCCGGCAACGAGGCCGACGAGGAGGTCACGCACAGGACGCGGCGCGCCCCCAACGTCCGGTTCGCGACGTATCCGAGCAGTGCCGAGTCCACGCCGCCGGAGAAGGCGATGACGACCCGTCCGAGCTGGGAAAGGACGCGTTCGAGGCGGTCGAGCTCGGGCAGCGGGGCCGTCACGGAACCACCGGCGGTTCCGGCCGGGCCCGGCGCGCCTGGGCGAGAATTGCCGCCGGGGCCTTGACGATCCCCGTGAGGAACGGACCGAACTCGCCGTAGCGGGCCGAGGCCTCATCGAAGCGCATCGCGTAGACGCAGGATTTGACGTCGTCGAACGTGGCTCCGAACAACGTCACGCCCCACTCCCAGTCGTCGAGACCGCTCGAGCCGGTGACGAGCTGGACGACCCGCCCGCGGAAGGCGCTCCCGACCTTGCCGTGACCGATCATCATCCGCAGACGTTCCGCGTGGGGAAGGAGGTACCAGTTGTCGTCGCCACGACGGCGGCGGGACATTGGGTAGAAGCAGAACGCCGGCATCCCCTCCGGCGGGAGCTTCGGGCGCAGGCGCGCCTTCTTCGCTTCCTCGGGGACTCGCGCAGCGTATTCGGACACCTCGGTAGCCGAGACGTAGGAGTAGCGGGGTTCGCACCCGGCGTGGCGCAGCTCGGTCTGGAGCTCGCGCAACCGCTCGAACGACGGGCCGATGGCGAGGACCCCGAGGTCAGCCTTGTGCCCGAGGACCTCCACCGTGACGACCTCGTAGCCCTCGGCCTGGCAGCAGGCGAGCGCCCACTCGGCCGCGGCGTCGTCGGTGCCGGGGCCGAGCTCGCAGAACAGATGGAGCACCGCCCACCCCCCGGAGCGGTCGCCGTCCACCCCCGGGAGCGGCCAGCCCCGGGAGCGGCCAGTGTCGGCGGTCTCTGCCGGGTGTTGTCGCGAGCGTCCCGCGGCCGGGTTCGTCACGCGGCGAGTCTACGGCGCCCGGGGAATGGTTCTTCCGGCCGAACCGGGCAGAGAGGACTCGTCGCGGCCCTCTAGCGGGACTCCTAGTAGTCGTCCATCGGAGGCGCCGCGGCCGGCTGCTTCTCCTCCGGTTTGTCGACGACGACGGCCTCCGTCGTCAAGAAGAGCGCCGCGATCGAGGCGGCGTTCTGCAGCGCCGAGCGGGTCACCTTGGCCGCGTCGATGACACCGGCGGTGAACAGGTTCTCGTACACCCCGGTTTCGGCGTTCAGGCCCGCGGCAGGGTCTTTCAGCCCGCGGACCTTCTCGATTACGACCCCGCCCTCGGCCCCGGCGTTGACGGCGATCTGCTTCAGGGGCTCCTCGACCGCCCGGGCGACGATGCGGGCACCGGTCGCCTCGTCTCCCTCGAGCTTTTCGGCGAGGTCGAGTATCGCCTGCTGGCTGCGCAGGAGCGCGACCCCACCACCGGGGACGACGCCTTCTTCGATCGCGGCCTTCGTCGTCGAGACGGCGTCCTCAATCCGGTGCTTCTTCTCTTTCAGCTCGACCTCGGTCGCCGCGCCGACCTTGATCACGGCGACGCCGCCGGAGAGCTTGGCCAGCCGCTCCTGGAGCTTCTCCCTGTCGTAGTCGGAGTCGGTGTTCTCGATCTCGCTCTTCAACTGGTTGATCCGGCCCTTGATGTCCGCCTCGGCGCCGGCACCCTCGACGATCGTCGTGTCGTCTTTCGAGGCGACGACCTTGCGCGCCCGGCCGAGGAGGTCGAGCGTGGCGTTCTCGAGCTTCAGGCCGACATCTTCCGTGATGACCTGGGCGGCCGTGAGGATCGCCATGTCCTGGAGCATCGCCTTACGCCGGTCACCGAAGCCCGGCGCCTTGACGGCGACGCTCTTGAAGGTGCCGCGGATCTTGTTGACGACGAGCGTGGCGAGCGCCTCGCCCTCGACGTCCTCGGCGACGATGACGAGCGGCTTGCCGGTCTGCATCACCTTCTCGAGGACGGGGAGCAGATCGCGTACGGCGCTGATCTTGGAGCCGCAGATCAGGACGTACGGCTCCTCGAGGACGGCTTCCATCCGGTCGGTGTCCGTGACGAAGTACGGGGAGATGTATCCCTTGTCGAAGAGCATCCCCTCGACGAGGTCCATCTCCATGCCGAAGGTCTGGGACTCTTCGACGGTGATGACGCCGTCCTTGCCGACTTTGTCGATCGCCTCGGCGATCATCGACCCGATCTCCGGGTCGGCGGCCGAGATCCCCGCGACCTGGGCGATCTGGTCCTTCGAGTCGATGTCCTTCGCGATCGCCTTCAGGCTGGCGACGGCGCAATCCACCGCCGACTCGATCCCGTGCTTCAGCGCCATCGGGTTCGCACCCGCCGCGACGTTGCGGAGGCCTTCGCGCACGAGCGCCCCGGCGAGCACCGTCGCCGTCGTCGTGCCGTCGCCGGCGACGTCGTCGGTCTTCTTCGCGACCTCCTTGACGAGTTCGGCGCCCACCTTCTCGAAGGCGTCTTCGAGCTCGATCTCCTTCGCGATCGAGACCCCGTCGTTCGTGATCGTCGGCGCGCCCCACTTCTTTTCGAGGACGACGTTGCGACCCTTCGGCCCGAGTGTGACCTTCACGGCGTCGACGAGCTGGTTCATGCCCCGCTCGAGCGCCCGTCTGGCGTGCTCATCGAACTCGATCAACTTCGACATCTCCGATGCCCTCCCTTGGTCGCTCGGGCGGCCCGAGCGCTAGCACTCTCATCTGTCGAGTGCTAATAGCAAACCACGCCAGCCGCGGCCACGCAACACGCCACAGGGACGAACGGTTCCGGCGCGGGTCAGCCGCCGGAGATCGCCGGGACGACCGAGAGCGTCTGGCCTTCGCCAACCGTCGTGTCCAACCCGTCGAGGAAGCGGATGTCGCGGTTTTCGAGGAAGACGTTGACAAAGCGGCGTACCTGGCCGTCGTCGCCGACGATCCGCGCCGTGACGCCCGGGTGGCGGGTCTCGAGGGACCCGAGGGCCTCATGGACCGTCGCGGCCTCGACGACGATCTCGCGCTCGCCGCCGGTAAGCGATCGCAGCTGGGCCGGGATGCGGACGGTGACGCTCACTTCGGGTTCCTCCAGTCTTCCTCCAGCTTGGCGAAGGCTTCGAGCGTCGGCTCGATAACGGACGCCGGGGCGGCGGTGTCGCCGAACGCCTCGACCGTCTTCAGCCCCGTGCCGGTGATGCAGGCGACGACACGCTCGTCATGGCGCACGACGCCCTCGTGGGCGAGTTTGCCGAGACAGGCGACCGTCACGCCTCCCGCGGTCTCGGCGAAGATCCCCTCGGTCCGGGCGAGGAGACGCATCCCCTCGATGATCTCGGCGTCGGTCGCCGTGGCGATCGAACCCCCTGAGGAGCGCACCGACCTGAGCGCTTCCTCCCCGTCGGCCGGGTTGCCGATCGCGAGCGACTTCGCGATCGTGGCGGGCCGCACCGGTGTCGGGACGTCTCTTCTTTCGGCCAGGGCCTGGGCGACCGGGGCGCAGCCCGCCGCCTGCGCGCCGGAGATCCGCACCCGCCGGTCACCGGCGACGAGGCCGGTCAGCCCGAGCTCGCTGAACCCCTTGTCGATCTTGGTGAGCAGGCTCCCCGAGGCGATCGGCACGACGACGTGGTCGGGGAGTTGCCAGCCGAGCTGCTCGGCGACCTCGAAGGCGACGGTCTTCGAGCCCTCGGCGTAATAGGCGCGCAGGTTGATGTTGGCGAACGCCCACTCCCCGTGTTCGTCGACGATCTCGGCGCAGAGGCGGTTGACCTCGTCGTAGGTGCCGTTGATGGCGACGACGCGCGCCCCGAACACGGCGGTCGTCGTGAGCTTGGTGCGCTCGAGGTCGGCCGGGACGAAGACGTAGCACTCCATCCCGGCCCGGGCCGCATGCGCCGCCACGGAGTTCGCGAGGTTCCCCGTCGATGCGCACGCCGCCACCTTGAAACCCAGCTCGCGGGCCCGGGTCAGCGCCACCGAGGTGACCCGGTCCTTGAAAGAGCCGGTCGGGTTGCGGGTGTCGTCTTTCAGCCAGAGCTCCCCGAGCCCGAACTCGGCGGCGAGCCGGTCGGCTTTGATGAGCGGCGTGTACCCGGCGCCGAGGTCGACCGCCCCGACCGGGTCGGCAGGGAGGAGGTCGGCGTACCGCCAGATCGACAGCGGCCCTTTCCTGATCCGGGCGGGGTCGATCCGGCGTGCGATCTCCTCGTAGTCGTAGACGACTTCGAGGGGGCCGAAACACCACTCACAGACGTAGAGCGCCTCGAAGGCGAAGAGCCGCCCACATTCCCGGCAGCGCAGACCGTTGGTCGGCGAGGTCACGGCTTCCTCCTCATCGATCGGGCATTGGCACCTGGTGACGAGCCAGCTCGGCTCGCACTGGTTGTCGCGGCTTCTCCGGGCCCGTCCCTCAGCCGCTCTGGATGATGGAACCAGTTTCGTCGGCGGGGGCCGGCGGAGTCAAGATGGCGACCGTTGCCCACTACCTGGCATGAGGCGAAGATGGTCCTCGTGGGGGCCTTTGGCGGGTGGGCGGACCGATGAGCGAGCTCGTCGTTGCCGTGAATCGCGGTCCATCCTCGATTGCCGTCGACGCGGGCCGGATGCTGATGGGCCGCGCCGCCGGCGGGCTCGTGCCCAGCCTCGCCGCCGCCCTGGAGGGACGGCGCGCCCTGTGGATCGCGGCCGCGGTGTCCGAGGTCGAGCGGGAAGCCGTCGGGCGCGGCTTTGCGTTCCCGTCAGCCGAGGGTCTCGAGGTCCACCTCGTCGGGGTGCCCGACGAGGTCGCCACCGCGCACCGGGCGATCGCCAACGGCACGCTGTGGTTCTTGCACCACGGGTTGTTCGACCGGGCGCGTCGGCCGACGATCGACCGTCGCTGGCACGAGGCGTGGGCGTCGTACCGGGCCTACAACGCCTCCTTCGCCGACGAGATCGCCCGGCGGGCGCCAAAGGGCGCGACGGTGGTCGTCAACGACTACCACCTCTCGCTCGTCGGCGGCCGTCTCGCCGAGCAGCGTCCCGATCTCGCGACGATCCATTTCACCCACACGCCGTTCTGCGATCCGGACGAGCTGCGGGTGCTCCCGCGGGCGATCGGCGAGGAACTCGTCGTCGGCATCGCCTCGTGCGGCGTCGCCGGGTTCCACACGGAACGCTGGGCCGACAACTTCCGCCACTGCGCAGCCGAGTTCTTGGCCGGAGAACCCAGGGTCTTCGTCGCGCCGCTCGGCGTCGACGCGCCCCGGCTCGCCGAGGCCTCGGCGACTCCGGCGGTCGCGCGGGCACGCGAAAAGCTGCTCGCCACGGTCGGCGGGCGACGCATCGTCTTTCGCAGCGACCGGCTCGAGCTGTCGAAGAACATCGTCCGGGGGTTCCTCGCTTTCGAGGAGCTCCTCGAGGCCGAGCGGGGTCTGCGCGATTCGGTCGTGTTCCTCGCCCACCTCTACCCTTCGCGCCAGGAGATACCCGAGTACCTCGCCTACCGCAACGAGGTCGAGCGGACCGCGGCGCGGATAAACGAGCGCTTTGGCGCCGCTGGCAGGTCGGCGATCGTCCTTTCGATCGCCGACGACCACGACGCCTCCGTCGCCGCGCTGAGTTCGTTCGACGTCCTGGTCGTGAACGCCCTGCGTGACGGGATGAACCTCGTCGCCAAGGAGGGTCCGGTGCTGAACCGCCGCGACGGCGTGCTGGTACTCAGCAGGGAGGTCGGGGCTTTTGCCGAGCTCGGCGAGGCGGCGGTCGCCTTCGAGCCGTTCGACATCAGCGGGACGGCGGCGGCGATTCGCCGGGCGCTTGACATGCCGGAAACAGAACGCCGCGCCCGGGCGCGCCGGCTCGCTGATCTCTCGGCGCGCCATCCGCCCGCCGAGTGGCTCGCCGAGCTGGTTGCGCGGGCGCAACCGGGCAGGCGACCTCGCCTCGTCTAGCTCCGCACCGTGGCGCGACAAAACGGCGCCGGGTCCGACCGCTCGGGCGGTACCCGTGGGAGACGCTCAGTCGACGGCGCGGTTCGCCGGCGCTGCCCGGTTTGCTAGCTCCTCGAGGAAGCCGAGCGCGCCTTGTGGTCCCTCGACGGTGAAGTCCGCCTCTTTGGTGAGGGCCTCGGGGATTTCCGGGCCGGTCACCGCGACGCGCACGCCGCTGAAGCCGGGGGAGCGGGCGAGCGCCCCGATTGCCGCGAACGCCGGGAGGTCGCCGACATCGTCGCCGAGGACGCAACCGGCCGAACAACCCGCCAGCAGCGAGATGACAACGGACCCCTTGTCGATCGCGACCGGCAGGACGAGCTCGATTGCCCGCTTACCCTGGCGGATCGCGAGGCCGTAACGCCGGGCGATCTCGTGGGCGAGCTCGGTGGCGCGGGGCGCGACCTCCGGGGCCTCCCGCCAATGGAGCGTGAGCGCGAGCCCCTTTTCCTCGACGAGGGCCCCCGGCGGGACCGCGGCGCGAGCGTCACGGGTCGCCTTGGTGATGGCGCCTTGGTAGTCGTCGACGAGCGGGTCGCGCCCGACGGAGCCGTCCGCCGCCCGGTGCTCGAGCCCGTAGTGCCCGTAGATGGCGAGGCGATCGAGCGGGGAGCCGGTGCCGAGATGCTCGGTCAAGAACGCGACCGGCCGGCCCGAGACGACCGCGACTATGCCGAAGCGCGCCACGAGGCGCGCGAGGATGTCGAGCGCGCCGGCGAGGGGCACGGCTTTGTCAGGTTGCGGGACGATCTCGGCGAGGGTGCCGTCATAGTCGAGGACGACCCCGGTCGTCGCCGGCGCGGCGCAGAGCAGTGCGAGCGCCCGATCGACGGCCGGGTTCAGCGCGGTCGACGTTGACGGGGAGCTTCGGCGAAGAACGCGGCGCGTCTTCGTTCGGCGCGTCGACGCCGCGTCCGGTGGACGACGAGGGGGTCGTAGGCGACGGCGTCATCGGAGTCGGCGAGCGTCGAGACGATCGCGTAGTAACGCGCCGGGGAGATACCGAGTCGGGAACGGATCGCGTCCTTCTTGCTCGACAGATCAGCCCCTGTCCACCACTCGCGCTCGAAATCGAGCACTGCGCGCTCGAGCAACGTCAACGACATGGCGAGTTCTCCACAGCTCGACAATGCCGTGACGAGAACCGCGAAGCAAGCATCCTCCTCGACCGTGTCCGTCGTGACGCGCCGCCGGCGTGGACGATGGCAGCCGCAGCCCAAGGGCGGACTGGCGACGCCGCCCGTCGCCGCGCCACGATTGCGAGCCGTCACGAGCGGACGAGGTGGTAGACGACGAACTCGCGGGCGCGCCCGGCGCCGCCCACCTTTCGTCCTCCTTCCAGGACGAATGCTGCGCCGAATCGCCGGCGCAGCTCGGCGGTATCGACACCGTGCGCGCCGAGCAACCGCCAGGACGCGGGCGGTTCAGCGATGCCGGCGAGGTAGAAGTCCGCCCCGGTGTGGGCAACGGCGGCAACCCCGGCCGCGTAGGCGTCGCGGCGGCGCTCGGGTATCGCGTGGTAGCAGCCGATGTCGACGACGAGGTCGAATGGCCCCTCGACACCGGCTTCCCGCAGGCGCGAGGCGTCGGCGACGAGGAAGGTCGCGCTGGATCCGTCGGCGCGGCCCCGCGCCTTGGCGGACTCGACCGCCTCGGGCGCGAAGTCCACCCCCACCACGTTCCAGCCCTGTGCCGCGAGGTACCTGGCGTCGCTCCCGGTCCCGCAACCGATGTCAAGCGCCCGCCCGGGCCGGCGGTTCCGGACGAGCCCCTCGAGCTCGGGCCGATGCGAAGGAGAGTCCCAGCGCGGTCGGCCGAAGCGATAGACGAATCGGTAGTAGGCCGAATCAAGTCTCATGCGGCCCCTTCCCAGGGACGGACCGGTCGCCGGCGCGGGCGGGCACGTGGCAGCGAGTGCTGGGCCGGCAGCGCCCGGGGCACATCCCTTCGATACTAAGTAGCTTAGACAGCAAGTAGCTTATCTCGCCGCTATAGTTGCGTCAGTGGTGACAACGAGGCCGGAGGAGCTGGTGGCGGGGCTGCAACGGTTCGGCCTCGAGCGGGACCGGATGCGTGCCGCGCTTGCCGCCGAAGTCGGCGTCAACGCGACCGACTTGGACGCGCTCGAGCACCTTGAGGCGGACGGGCCGTTGGCGCAGAGCCAGCTGGGCGCGCGGCTGTCGCTCACGTCGGGCGCGATCACGATGCTCGTCGACCGCCTGGAGCAAGCCGGTTGGGTCCGCCGCACCCCGCACCCGCGCGACCGTCGTTCCACCCTCGTCGAGTTGTCCGCCCAGGCATTGGCGCGCCTGCCCGGGGGGATGGACGCCTACCACGCGCGGGTCCGGACGGTCGCGGGCAGAGTCCGGGTCGAGGAGCGAGAGGCGATCCTCGGCTTCCTGCGCGCCGCGGCCGCCGCAGCGGCCGACGCGGCGGAGGAGATGCGCCACGACAACCGGACGGAGAAGCGCCCTTAGGCGGTGCTGACGGCCGCGAACCCGGGTTCAGCTTGCAGTGAGCCGGCGCGCGATGTAGGGGAGGATGCCGCCGTGGCGGTAGTAGCACTCCTCGGTCGGCGTATCGATCCGGACGACGGCTTCGAACACCTTGTCGTCGGCGCGTACGGTGACGTGCTTGCCGATGAGGCCGCCGCGGGTCGACCCGGTGAGACCGTTCACGGTGAACACCTCCGTGCCGGTGAGCCCTAGCGTCGTGGCGCTCTCCCCGGGGAGGTACTCGAGGGGGACGACGCCCATGCCGATCAGGTTCGAGCGGTGGATCCGCTCGAAGCTCTCAACGAGGACGGCGCGCACGCCGAGGAGGGCGACCCCCTTCGCGGCCCAGTCCCGGGACGAACCTGAGCCGTATTCCCTGCCGGCCAGGACGATGAGCGTCACTCCCTCGGCCCGGTAGGCGTTGGCGACGTCGTAGATCGATCCGAGGGTCGCGTCCGGGAGGTGGATGGTGACACCGCCCTCCGCCCCGCCAGCGAGGGCATTGCGGATTCGCCGGTTGGCGAACGTGCCGCGCACCATGACCTCGTGGTTGCCGCGGCGTGTCCCGTAGGAGTTGAACTCGGACGGGTCCACGCCCTCGGCGACGAGCCACTTGCCGGCCGGGCTCGCCGGGTCGATCGAACCGGCCGGCGAGATGTGATCGGTCGTCACGCTGTCCCCGAGGACGGCGAGGACGCGAGCGCCGCTGATGTCCGCGACCGGCCCCGGGTCGCGCGACATCCCATCGAGAAACGGCGGCTTGCGCAGGTAGGTGGATTCGTCGTCCCAGGCGAAGCGCTGTCCGGGCGGAACCTTGAGCGATCGCCAGTTGTCGTCCCCAGCGAAGACGTCGGCGTAGTCCGTGGCGAACATCGCGGAATCGAGGGCGTCCTCGACGACGGCGGCGACCTCGGCTTGCGTCGGCCAGAGGTCCCGCAGGTAGACCGGTGTGCCGTCGGGCGCCGAGCCGAGAGGGTCGCGGTATAGATCGACGTCCATCGTCCCGGCGAGCGCGAAGGCGACGACGAGCGGCGGCGAAGCCAGGTAGTTCATCCGCACCTCGGGGTGGATGCGCCCTTCGAAGTTGCGGTTGCCCGAGAGGACCGCGACGCAGGCGAGGCCGCCGGCTTCGATCGCGGCGGAGACCTCCGTAGCGAGCGGTCCCGAGTTGCCGATGCAGGTCGTGCAGCCGAACCCGACGACGCCGAAGCCGAGCTTTTCGAGATACGGGGTGAGCCCCGCCCGGTCGAGGTAGTCGACGACGACGCGCGAGCCGGGGGCGAGCGACGTTTTCACCCACGACTTGACGGCGAGCCCGTGCTCGACGGCACGCCGGGCGAGAAGCCCGGCGGCGATCATGACCTGGGGGTTCGAGGTGTTCGTGCAGCTCGTGATTGCGGCGATGACGACACTGCCGTCGGCGAGTTCGGCCTTCTGGCCGTCGGTGAGCACGAGCGGCAGACGGCGGTTGCCGGGTGGGCCCGGGCGGGGCTTTGGCCCGGCGGCGGCGAGCGAACCGGCAAAGGCCTCCTTGGCGCGGTCGAGGGGCACGCGGTCCTGGGGGCGCGCTGGCCCAGCGATGCTCGGGACGATCGTCGACAGGTCGAGCGCGACGGTTTCGCAGTACGCGGATTCGTGCGCCGGGTCGTGCCAGAGCCCCTGTTCCTTGGCGTACGCCTCGACGAGGCGGACGGTTGACTCGGGGCGTCCGGTGAAGCGCAGGTAGCGCAGCGTCTCGGCGTCGATCGGGAAGATCGTCACCGTCGAGCCGTATTCCGGTGACATGTTGCCGATCGTCGCCCGGTTCTCTGCGGGCACGTGGGCGAGGCCGCTCCCGAAGCATTCGACGAACTTGCCGACGACGCCGTGGCTGCGCAGCAGCTCGGCGATGGTGAGGACGAGGTCGGTCGCGGTCGCCCCCTCGGGCAGCGCGCCATCGAGGCGGAGCCCGACGACACGCGGGATGAGCAGCGGAATCGGCTGGCCGAGCATCGCCGCCACCGCCTCGATGCCGCCGACGCCCCAGCCGAGGACGCCGAGGCCGTTCACCATTGTCGTGTGGGAATCAGTGCCGACGAGCGTGTCGGGGAAGGCGGCGCCGGTCTCATCCGCCGTGACGACCTTGCTCAACAGTTCGAGGTTCACCTGGTGGCAGATCCCGGTGTCGGGCGGCACGACGCGTAGACCCGCGAATGTCTGCTGTCCCCAGCGGAGGAACCGGTAGCGCTCGCCGTTGCGCGCGAACTCGAGCCGGGCGTTCGTCGCCGAGGCGTCGGGCCGCCGGGCCACGTCGACGACGAGCGAGTGGTCGATGACGAGGTCGGCGGGGATCCGCGGGTTGACGAGTCCGGGGTCGCCGCCGAGCGACGCAACAGCATCCCGCAGCGCCGCGAGGTCGGCGATGCAGGGCACGCCGGTGAAGTCCTGGAGCAAGATGCGCGCCGGCGAGAAGGCGATCTCGCGCTCCGGGGCGCCGCCCTCGGCGGACAAGGCCAGTGCGGCGATGTCGTCGGCGGTGACCACCTCGCCGTCTTCGTGACGGAGCAGGCCCTCGAGGAGGACCTTGAGCGAGTACGGCAGTCGATCGACTCGGAACTCGTCCGGCAGAGCGTCGAGCCGTTCGATCCTGTAGTCGTCGCCGTCGACGGTGAGGCGTCCGATCGTGCCGAACGAGTTCATCCCCATGAGCGCTCCCCCTGCGCCGGATCCTGGACCTGACGCGAACGGGCAGGGGCCGGAGGGGGAACCTCCGCCTGATGGGAGATGTGGGCGGCTTGCGGATGGACACGATCGCGCAGCCGACGGAGAAGCGAGATAAGGGTTTCCGTGTCGTCCGGATCGAGGAACCCGGCGATCAACGTCTCGATGTCCCGCTCGTGATGCCGCAGCGCCTCGACCGTCCGCGCCCGCCCGAGCGCGGTGAGCGTCGCGAAAGCGCCTCGCCGGTCGTGCCGGCACGTCTCCCGGCAGACGAGGCCGGCCTCGACGAGGCGGTCGATGGTGCGGGTGAGCCCACCGGGCGTGAGGCCGGTCTGGGCGGCGAGGTCGGTCATCCGCAGCCTGGCCCCGGGGGAGCGCTCCAGGCGCACGAGGACCTCGAAGGCCAGACCACCGAGGCCGAGCTCGCATTCGATGCCCGGGGATAGGGCGCGGCGCAGTCCAGCGGCCGTCTCCAAGATGAGCCCGGTGAGGGTGATCCCCGTTGTCTCCGCCAGCCCGGTCTCGGCCGCCAACGCGGTGACCTGCCCGTTCGCGCGGTCGATGCCCGCTTGGGTGAGCTCAGGTCCCTCGGTCACGTGAGCAGTGTAGCCGACTTCCCGCCTAGTGTTTGCGTTAGCAATAGTTGCTGTTATAATTAGTGACGAATCAAAGATAAGACACATAGGCAGCACAGCGAGGAGGACAGACACAATGGCCGCAGCCACCGCAGACCTCACCAGGGTCGTCGCCGGGGAGATCGTCCCGGCCCCGGGCACCTACGTCCTCGACAGGGCGCACACCGTTGTTGCCTTCGTCGTCCGTCACCTGATGGTGACCAAGGTGCGCGGCACCTTCGCCGACTTCGAGGGGACGGTCGTCGTCGCCGAGGATCCGGCGGAGTCGAGCGTGCGAGCGACGATCCGGACCGACAGCGTGTCGACGGCTGAGCCCCAGCGCGACGCGCACCTGCGCTCGGGGGACTTCTTCGGCCAGGACAAGTACCCGACGATGACCTTCGCCAGCACGGACGTGCACCCGGTGGGAGAAGGTAAGTGGCAGGTTGGAGGCGACCTGACCATCAAGGACGTGACCCGTCCGGTCGTCCTCGACCTCGAGTTCAATGGCGCGACCTCCGACCCGTGGGGCGGCGTGAGGCTCGGGTTCTCAGCTGCGACCGAGATCGACCGCACCGAGTTCGGCGTCTCGTGGAACGCCGCGCTCGATGGCGGCGGCGTCGTCGTCGGCAACCGGGTGCGGATCGAGATCGAGGCGGAAGCCATCCGCGCCGACTGACCGGCGGGGAGGTGTCAGGCGTCGGGATCGCTTCTCGTTCCCGGCGCCTTATCGCTCCCGGCCCGGGCGTTGCGGCGTCCCGGAGCGCCTGCTCGAATGCTCAGGTGGACTCCGGGCGGGTTGGCTGCATGGCGGCGGTCCTCCACGAGGTGCGGGTCGTACTCGGCGGGAGGACGGTGCTTGGCCCGCTGTCGGCCGAGATCGCCCGCGGCGAGCACTGGGCGCTCCTCGGTCCGAACGGCGCCGGCAAGACGACGCTGCTCTCCTTGCTCGGCGCGGAGCGCCACCCGACGTTCGGGAGCGTCGAGGTCCTTGGCGAACGCCTTGGCTGTGTCGACCTGCGGGCGCTGCGCCGGCGGATCGGCGTCGTCGGCCACCGTGTCGCCGACCGGCTGCCCCCTGGCGCGACGGCACTCGAGGTCGTCCTGACCGGCGAAGAGGGGCTTCTCGCCCCGTGGTGGGGGCGGTTCGACGAGCGGGCGCGTGCCGCCGCGGCGGTGATGCTCGCCCGGGTCGGCTGCGACCAGATCGCTGAGCAGCCATACGGCCAGTGCTCACAGGGAGAACGTCAGCGGGTCCTCGTCGCGAGGTCGCTTTTCGGGCGGCACGAGTTGCTCCTGCTCGACGAGCCGGCGCTCGGCGTCGACCTTCCGGGTCGGGAGGCGTTGATCGGGGTGCTCGACGAGCTTGCCGGGCCGGACGGCCCGACGACGGTCCACGTCGCCCACACCCTCGAGGAGCTCCCCGGTCTCACGACGCACGCGATGCTCCTCGCCCGCGGCCGGCTCGTCGCTTCGGGGGCGGCGGCCGAGGTCCTCGTCGACGCGGCGCTGAGCGAGTGCTTCGCGGCGGCGTTCGTTGTCGAGCGGGTCGGCAGGCGCTACAGCGCCCGTGCCGCGGGATCCTGGTAGCCGCGGCACCGTCGAGCCGTCGCCGGCGCGGGAGCAGCCCCCAGTGCTCGTCGGGCACCGGGTTCGGGCGGTTGCGGGCGATGACGGGGACGTCGATGCCCTGCGCCGCGGCGAAACGGAGAACCCTCGAGACGACGGATCCCTTGGTGATTCCCTCGAGGTGTGAGCGCCGACTCGCACCGAGGAAGATCTGGGTGATCTGGTGGGCGTGCGCGAACTCGACGACGGCCCGGGCGGCGTCGTCGGGCCTCATCTCGTGCCAGGTTCCGCCGCCTCCCGGCGGCCTTGCGGATCTCGCGCATCGTCTCGGCCGAGGAGGAACCGACCGAGCTGTCGGTCCGGACGTGGACGACCTCGAGGTTCGACTTCAACCTGTTGGCGATCCGGGCCGCTCGCCGCACGACGCTCGCCGAGGCCGGGCGTTGGTCAGCGCGACCATGATGCGTTCGTCGGTCCCCCAGACCGGTCCGGGGTGATCGCTAGTGAGGTAGTCGAGGAGCTCCTCTTCGGTCTCGTCGGCGACGTAGCGCGGCGCGAGCTCGCGCAAAGCGACGAGGTTCTCGGTCCTGAAGAAGTTCCCGAGAGCGCCGGCAACCTTGTCCGGGGGTAGATCTGGCCGTGGAGCATCCGCCGGCGCAGCGCCTCGGGGGAGGAGTCGATGAGCTCGAGCTGGTCAGCCTGGCGCACGACCCATTCCGGGACGCGCTCACGCACGTAGACGCCGGTGATCGCCTGGACGGCGTCGGCGATGCTCTCAATGTGCTGGATGTTCACCGTGCCCAAAATGGCGATCCCCGCATTGAGCAGCTCGGTTACGTCCGGCAAGCGTTTCTCGTTGCGCCCGGAATTCGGGACGTTCGTGTGGGCGAGCTCGTCGACGAGGGCGACTTCCGGATGACGGGCGAGCACCGCTTCGAGGTCCATCTCCTCGAAGGTCGCTCTGCGGTACTCGACGCGGAGGCGCGGTACGACCTCGAGCGTCCCGATCTCCTGGGCGGTCCGCCCCCGGCCGCGGTCTCGACGAAACCGATGACGACGTCCTTGCCCCGTTCGCGGCGCCGGTGGCCCTCGTCGAGCATCGCGATGGTCTTGCCGACCCCGGCGACCGCTCCGAGGTAGATCCGGAGTCGCCCCGTCGAGGCGACGGAAGCCGCGACCTCGTCGGGTCGCTCGTTTCCCTGGGCCATGTCTCCGTTGTCGCCGACGGCGCGGGCCGACGTCGCCTGTCTCGTCGCGGCAAGGCGCGGCCCGACTCTCGTTTCCCGCCGGCTCCAGGCGTGTCGCGCCGTCCCCGGTAGACTGCCGCCGCAACGGATCTGACGCGGGACGGCATGGAGAGATTCGAGCGATACCTCGTGCGCGTGCTCGTCGTCCTGGCGGCGATCGCGGCGATCGGCTTCGTCCTGCTTCCCTTGCGCGGGCACGTCGACCCCGAGACGATCGGCCTCGTCCTCGTCATCCCGGTGTTCGCCGCGGTCGCCGCCGGCGGCTACTTCGCCGGCGCGGTCGCGGTCGTCGCCTCGTTCCTCGTCTACGACGTGCTGTTCATCCCGCCGTATGGGTCGCTGGCGATCGGGCCGGCCGAGAACTGGGTGCCGCTCGGCGTCTACACGGTCGTCATGTTGGCGGTCGCCCGCATCCTCGCCAGTCTCCGGCGTGCCCGCGCCGACGCGGCGAGACGCGAGGCCGATACGCGACGCCTGTTCGAACTGTCCGAGACGCTGACGGCGGACCGGCCTCTTCCGGTGCTGCTCTCGGCGCTCGTCGATTCGGTGCAGGACGCCTTCGGACTGACGAGCGTGTCTGTTCTCCTGCCGAAAGGCGACGGCTTCCGCGTCGCGGCGCAGGCCGGCGAACCGGCAACCGCCGACGAACTGCGCGCGGTCTTTCCGGCTGCGGGCGAGCTGCGGAGCCTTGGCGCCGTGACGACGCCGTCGGGCTCTCTTTCCGGCATCCCGCTTGCGGCTGCCGGCCGGCCGATCGGCCTGCTCGTCGTTTCCGGGGAGGCGATCCCAACCGGCGATCTCGTCTCGTTGCGCACCTTCGCGAACCAGGCGGCGCTCGCCGTCGAGCGGGCGCGTCTGCGCGAGCAGTCGGTGCAGACCGAGCTGTTGCGCCAGGTCGACGGCTGGCGCGCCGCGCTGCTGGGGGCGGTTTCCCATGACCTGCGGACCCCGCTCGCGTCACTCAAGGCCGCGGTGTCCGACCTGCGTCGTCATGACCTCCACCTGTCGAAAGGGGACGCCGACGAACTGCTCGCCCTGATCGAGTCGCAGTCCGACCGCCTGGCGCGATTGGTGACGAATCTCCTCGACATGACCCGCATCGAGTTCGGCGAGCTGCAACTCCACCGGGAGCCGGCGACGCTCGAAAAGCTCCTCGCCGAAGCCCTTTCGGCGTTCGGTGCCGCGCCGTGGACCGACCGGGTTGTCGCCTCGTTCCCTGCCGATCTCCCGCCGGTCGATGTCGATCGGCTACTCGTCGGTCAGATCCTCGCCAATCTCTTAGAGAACGCTGAACGGCACGCGCCGGAGGGGACGCAGATCTCTGTCGGCGCCCGCGTCGTCGATGACGCGGTCGAGATCTCGGTCGAGGACTGTGGCCCGGGTGTGCCGGAGGCCGACCGGGACCGGATCTTCAAGATGTTCAACCGGGTCTCCGGCGGGGGACGGGCGGGCATCGGCCTTGCCATCGTCCAGGCTTTCGTCGAGGCGCACGGGCAGTCCGTGCGCGTCGAGAACTCCCCGGGTGGCGGCGCGCGCTTCGTGTTCACCCTGCCGATGGCGACGAGCACGGCGGGGGTCGCCTGAGTGCCGCGAGTCCTCGTCGTCGACGACGACACCTCACTGCTCAAGGCCCTCCAGATCGGCCTGTCTGCCCGCGGCTACGAGGTCCGCCTCGCCCGTACCGGCGAAGAGGGGATCAGCCAGGTCGCTCTCGGATCTCCAGACATCGTCGTCCTCGATCTCGGGCTCACCGACATCGACGGGCTCGAGGTCTGCCGCCGGGTCAGGTCCTGGTCAAGCGTGCCGATCGTCGTGCTCTCGGCTACGGGCTCGGAATCGCGCAAGGTCGCCGCGCTCGACGAGGGTGCCGACGACTACGTCACGAAGCCCTTTTCCATGGCCGAGCTGGAAGCGCGGCTGCGTACCGCCCTGCGGCACGCCGGGGCCAACGCTGTGGAGCCGACCGAGATCTCCGTCGGGAGGATCTCGGTCGATCTTGTCCGGCACAGCGCCCGGCTCGACGGTCGTCCGGTCGATCTCACGCCGCACGAGTTCTCCTTCCTGAGCTACCTCGCGCGCCACGCCGGGAAGGTGTGCACCCACCAGATGATCCTCCGGGCTGTCTGGGGGCCCGGTTACGGCGCCGAAAGACGTTACGTCCGTGTCTACGCCCACCGGCTGCGGCGCAAGCTCGGTGACGCGGACGGTCGGATACTGCGCAACCACCCGGGAATCGGCTACGAACTCGTCGCGCGTTGAGCCCAGATCGGCCAGCGGGTTGCGAACTCAGCGCAGGCGGGCGAGCGCCTCGTTCAGTTGGAGCAGGTTCACGTAGGAGTTGCCGAGGACGCCGAACTGCGGGCCGACGACTTGCGCGGCGATGAGACGGCGGACCACGCCGACGGGGAGCCCGTTCGCGCCGGCGACGGCCGCGGCCTGGGCGTAGGCGTCGGCCGGGCTGATGTCGGGGTCGACGCCGCTGCCGGATCCGGTGACAAGATCCGCCGACGGGGTGATGCCCTCGCTGCGGAGGAGTTGGAAGCGCGCCGCGAGCACCTTCACGAATTCCTTCGAGCGCGGCCCGTAGTTCGCGGCGGCGGTCGCGGCGGGGTTGTCGGGATCGTCCCGACCTTGGAACCACCGCGGGCCCTTCCACTGCTGGCCGACGAGGGTCGATCCGCCCGCGGTCAGGGAGCCACCGGCCTGGTGGCTGAAGAACACATCGGCGATGCCGGTCTCGACGGCCGGGTAGGCCAGCCCGAGCAGGACGAAGAAGATGACCGAGGCGACGACGGCGCGGCGCAGCTGCACGAGCATCAGTAGGCCCCTGTCGCCGTGAGGACGAGGTCGACGAGCTTGATCCCGATGAACGGCAGGATCACGCCCCCGACCCCGAAGATCCAGACATTTCGCCGGAGGATCGCAGCCGCGTTCATCGGGCGGAAGCGCACGCCGCGCAGAGCAAGTGGAATCAGCGCCACGATGATGAGGGCGTTGAAGATGACGGCCGAGAGCACGGCGCTGCTCGCGTTGTGGAGATGCATGACGTTCAGGCTATTAAGCGCGGGATAGGTCGCGACAAATAGCGCCGGGATGATCGCGAAGTACTTGGCGACATCGTTCGCGATGGAAAACGTCGTCAACGCCCCCCGCGTGATCAGGAGCTGCTTGCCGATCTCGACGATGTCGATGAGCTTCGTCGGGTTCGAGTCGAGGTCGACCATGTTCCCGGCTTCCTTGGCGGCCGACGTCCCCGTGTTCATCGCGACACCGACGTCGGCCTGGGCCAAGGCGGGTGCGTCGTTCGTCCCGTCGCCGGTCATCGCCACGAGCTTGCCGTCTTGCTGCTCGGACCGGATGAGGGCCATCTTCCGCTCTGGGGTCGCTTCGGCGAGGTAGTCGTCGACACCGGCTTCGGCCGCGATCGCCGCCGCGGTGAGGGGATTGTCGCCCGTGATCATCACGGTCCGGATGCCCATCGCCCGCATCGCGGCGAATCTTTCCTGGATGCCCTCTTTGACGATGTCCTTCAGTTCGATCACGCCGAAGACGGTCGAGCTGTCGGCGACGACGAGCGGAGTCGCGCCCGCCCGGGCGATGCGTTCGACGACGCCGTCGAGTTCGGGAGGCACCGTCCCGTCCTTCGTCGCGACCCACTGGCGGACGGCATCGGCCGCGCCCTTGCGGATCTGGCGGCCAGTGACGTCGAGGCCCGACATCCGGGTGAGCGCCGAGAACGGGATGAACTTGTGGTCCCCGAGCGCCTGCTCGCGGATGTTGAAGCGCTCCTTGGCGAGCACGACGATCGAGCGCCCTTCGGGTGTTTCATCGGCGAGCGACGCGAGCTGGGCGGCTTCGGCCACTTCCCGCTCGCTGTGTCCCCCGACCGGGGTGAACGACGAGGCCATGCGGTTGCCGAGAGTGATCGTTCCGGTCTTGTCGAGCAGCAGGGTCTGGACGTCGCCGGCTGCCTCGACCGACCGACCGCTCATCGCGAGGACGTTGCGCTGCACGAGCCGGTCCATCCCCGCGATACCGATCGCCGAGAGCAACGCCCCGATCGTCGTCGGGATGAGGCAGACGAGCAGCGCGACGAGCACGACAACCGAGACGGAGGCGCCGGCGAAGTGGCCGAAAGGTTCGAGCACGACGACGACGGGCAAGAAGATGATCGTGAGGGCGGCGAGGAGGATCGTGAGGGCGACCTCGTTCGGTGTCTTCTGACGGCTTGCTCCCTCGACGAGGCTGATCATCCGGTCGAGGAACGTATGCCCGCGCTCGGCGGTGATCCGAACGAGGATACGGTCGGACAGCACCCTCGTCCCACCGGTGACCGCCGAACGGTCACCGCCCGACTCGCGGATCACCGGAGCAGACTCGCCGGTGATCGCCGATTCGTCGACCGACGCGACGCCTTCGATGATCTCGCCGTCTGACGGGACGATGTCGCCGGCTTCGCAGACGACGACGTCACCTTTTGCAAGCTCGGCGGCCGCCACTCGCGTCTCGACGCCGGACGCGTCGACGCGGCGAGCCTCGGTTTCCGCCCGCATCTTGCGGAGGGTCTCAGCCTGTGCCTTGCCGCGACCCTCGGCGACCGCCTCGGCGAAGTTGGCGAACAGGACCGTCAAGAACAGCCAGACCGTCACCGACCACGTGAAGATCCCGGGATGGGCGATCGACTCGATGGCGGTGACGACCGCGCCGACCAGTACGACGAACATGACGGGGTTGCGGATCTCCAACCTCGGGTCGAGTTTCCTTGCGGCGTCGACCGCGGCGCGGCTGAGGATCTCTCGGTCGAAAAGCCCCCGCTTCGTGGCGACGCCGTGCACGCCCGGCCGGTCGGCGAGCACAGGGGCGGCCTCCGGCGGCATCAGAAGAACCTCTTAGTGAGCAGTTGCTCGACGATGGGACCAAGGGAGACGGCCGGGAAGAAGGTGAGGGCGCCGATGATGAGGATCACGCCGAGGAGCAGTCCGGTGAACATCGGAGTATCCGTCTTGAAGGTGCCCAGGGAAGCGGGGACGACCTGCTTGGCAGCGAGCACGCCTGCCAAGGCGAGGCACGGGATCATGATGGCGAATCGCCCGAGCAGCATCGCGACCCCACCGGTCACGTTGTAAAAGGTCGTGTTGCCGGCGAGGCCGGCGAACGCCGAGCCGTTGTTGTTCGCCATCGAGGTGTAGGCGTAGAGGATCTCGCTGAATCCGTGTGGACCGTGGTTGAACACCCCGGCTCGCCCGGCTTCGATCGACACGGCGACGCCGGTGAAGATGAGCACGACGATCGGCATGACGAGCGCGCCGAGCGCGGCGAGCTTCACCTCTTTCGACTGGATCTTTTTACCCAGGAACTCCGGCGTGCGCCCGACCATGAGACCGCCGATGAAGACCGTGACGATCGCGAAAAGAAGGATCGTGTACAGCCCGCTGCCCGTTCCTCCCGGGCTGATCTCGCCGAGCATCATGCCCGTGAGCAGCGCGAAGCCACCGATGGGCGTATAGGAGTCATTGGCGGAGTCGACGGAGCCGGTCGAGGTCTGGGTGGAGGCGATGTTGTAAAAGACCGAGTCCGCAACCCCGAACCGGACCTCCTTGCCTTCGACGTTGCCGCCCGGTTGGTACGTGACACCGGCTGCGGCGACGGCAGGGTTCGTGCCGTGCTCGGCGATCTCGCCCATCGCCAGCCAGGCGCCGAAGAGAATGACCATCGCCGCGACGACGGCGACTCCCTGGCGGAAGCTGCCGACCATCTTGCCGAACGTGTAGGAGAGGGCGAAGGGGATGGCGAGTATCAGCACGATCGAGAGGAAGTTCGTGAACGCCGTGGGGTTCTCGAACGGGTCGGCGCCGTTGGCGTTGTAGGTCCCGCCGCCGTTCGTCCCGAGTTCCTTGATGACCTCCTGGGAGGCGAACGGGCCGCGGGGGATCACCTGGGTCACGTGGTTGAGCGGGTCGTGGATGGTCACCGGGCCGGCGAAGGTCTGGATGGCGCCCTGGCCGATGAAGATGACGGCGGCGACGAGCGAGATCGGCAGCAGGACATAGACGATTCCCCGCACGAGGTCGACCCAGAAGTTGCCGATCGTCAACGAGCCCCGGCGGGCGAAGCCGCGGACGAGCGCGATCGCGACCGCCATCCCGACCGACGCCGACGCGAAGTTCTGGACGGCGAGGGCGCCCATCTGCGACAGGTACGACATCGTCGACTCGCCTGAGTAGTTCTGCCAGTTCGTGTTGGTGAGGAACGAGATGGCGGTGTTCCACGAGAGTGCCGGGCCGACCGCGCCGAGGTGTTGCGGGTCGAGCGGCAGCGAACCTTGCAGGCGGAGCATTCCGTAGACGACGAGGACCGCGACGGCCGAGTAGGCGGTGAGCGACCCGGCGTAGCGCTGCCAGCTCTGTTCGACCTCTGGATCGACGCCGATCAACCGGTAGATCGGCCGTTCGAGGAATCCGAGGAAGTTCACGCGTCCTTCGTAAACGGCGGCGAGATACGAGCCGAGGTAGCGCCAGATCGCGATCATGACGACGACGAAGACGACGAGCGTCCAGGCAAGGTTCACTAGAAGCGCTCCGCCCGGAACATCGCAAAACCGAGGTAGATGAAGACGACGATCGAGAGCGCGAGCAGAGCGCCCTGTACCGCGGTCATACGCGCTCGAGCGCCCGGACCAGTCCGAGCATCAGCGCAGCGAAGACGAGCACGCTGAGGACGGCGAGGAAGTCGGCCACGGGCCCACTGTGCAGGTGGCGAGGTGAAGAAAACGTCAAATCTCGACTCCGAGGCGTCAATAAGGTGTCAACGGGTTTGGCGCGTGAGCACCCGTGGCGGCCAGTGCCTTTCGTATGCTGGGGCAATGTCACCGGATGGGACGGCAGGGCGACGGAGAGCCGGAGGACCGGTCATCGCTCCCTTGTCGCGGGCCGGGTTCGGCGCGCGCCTACTTCCGGTATCGCTCGTCGCCGTCTTCGGGCTCGTCGCGTCCGCCTGCGGTGGCGCGAGCGGACCCGCGGGCTACGGCCCCTACCCGGTGTCGTTGCCGGGTGCTGCCACGCTGTGCCCGACGCTCGCGGAGGTCGACTACTACGTCCCCGTTCCCGCCTCGGCCGCGTCGAGAATCGGCGAGCAGTCGACGACCGCAGGTGTCCAGTCGACGGTGCGCTGTGTCTACGGCAATCTCGGGCGCGCTCCGCGGCACTCCGCCACGGTCACGATGGTGCTCCGCCCGAGCGCGGGCGAAACCCGGCCGCGCGACGTGCCGACGTGGAGAATCAAGCACGCTGGCGTATCGATGATCGCCTATCGCCGGGGGCATCTGAACTCGGTGGTCATCCACCAGGGAGGTGTCGACGTCATCGTCACCTCGGCGGTGCCGTTTTCCGAGCTCGAGGGGTTTGCCGAGGAGGAGCTGTCGAGAATCCCAGCAGCGGATCGGGCATGAACTTCGGCCCCGTGCGACGCGGTGTGGCCAAGGTCGAGAGCGCGCCCTCGGCGGGATTCGAACCCACGCGCCCGGCTCCGGAGGCCGGTGCTCTATCCCCTGAGCTACGAGGGCATGGACCGTATCGGCCGCACCCGGGGGTGGACCGCCCGAGCGTGCCTTTTCACCTGCATGGTAGCCGCGGTCCTGGCGGCGGCCTGCTGTGACGGGCAGCGAACAGATCGTCGACGGGTTCGTGCGCGGCCTGCGAGCCGTCGGGATCGAGGTCGAGCCGGGTGAGGTGGTGCTCGAGCGCCCGCCGCGTCCCGAGCACGGCGATCTGTCGTCCAACGTCGCCTTGGTCGTCGCGGGGCGAGCCGGTCGAGCCCCTCGCGCCATCGCCGAGGAGCTCGCCGACCGGCTAACCGCTTTCGATCTGCCCCACGTCGAGGCGGTGGACGTCGCCGGTCCCGGGTTCGTCAACCTGCACCTCCGGCCGTCGTACTTCCATGAGGCGCTCGCCGCCGTGCTCGTGGCAGGGCCGGATGATTACGCCCGCCCCGACATCGGCAGGGGAGAACGTGTCCAGATCGAGTTCGTCTCCGCCAATCCCACGGGTCCACTCCACGTCGGCAATGGCTGGTTCGCCTCCTTCGGCGACGCCTTGGCGCGCCTTTTGGAGCGCTGTGGTTACACCGTCGAACGGGAGTACTACCTGAACGACACCGGGAACCAGATCCGCCTCCTCGGTGAGAGCCTGCTCGCCCGCCGGGCGGGCACCGCACCGCCGGAGGAGGGCTACCAAGGGGCCTACCTCGTCGAGCTCGCGGCCAGTTACAACGGCCCCGACGACGCGACGGCCGCCGGCCGCTTCGCCTCGGACGCCGTCGTCGAAAACATCCGGGCGACCCTCGCCCGTCTCGGCGTTGTCTACGACCGGTGGTTCAGCCAGGCGTCGATCGAGGAGGGCGGCCAAGTCGAGGAGACAATCGAGATCCTGCGCGCCAAGGGATTGGTTTACGAAAAGGACGGAGCCACGTGGTTCGCCTCACGCGAACACGGGGACAGCCGCGACCGCGTTCTGGTCACGTCGGCGGGCGAGCTGACCTACCTCGCCGGGGACATCGCCTACCACCGCGACAAGTTCCTCGTCCGGGGGTTCGACCGCGTGATCGACGTCTTCGGCGCCGACCACCACGGTCAGGTGCCGAGCTTGCGCGCCGCCGTCGCGGCGCTTGGCATCGACCCGGGACGGCTCGAGGTCGAGCTCGGCCAGCTCGTCTCGCTCGTTTCCGGCAGGATGTCGAAACGCTCGGGCCAGTACGTGCGTCTCGACGAGCTCATCGACATCCTCGGGCCGGACGCGACGCGCCTGCTCGCGCTGATGGGCTCCATCAACCAGGCGACGACGATCGACCTTGACGCCGTGCGGCGACAGTCGATGGAGAACCCCGTCTACTACGTGCAGTACGCCCACGCCCGGATCGCCTCGATCGAACGGGTCGCCGCCGAACGCGGCGTCACGGCGCTGTCGCCCGGCGAGACCGACCTCTCGGTCCTCGTCGACCCCCACGAGCTCGAGCTCATCCGGCGTCTCATCGACCTACCGGAGGTGCTCGCGGCCGCGGCAGCCGGGCGCGTCCCGTACAAGGTGACGAACTGGGTGCGTCAGCTGGCCGCCGACTTCCACGGCTTCTACCACGGCTGCCGGGTCCTCGGCGACGAAGTCCCGTTGCCGCTCACGCAAGCGCGACTGGCGCTCGTCGCTGCGGTGCGCATCGGTCTCGCGATCGGCCTCGGCGTGCTCGGAGTCGCCGCTCCCGAGTCGATGTGATGTCGTTCCACGCCAACGGCGGCGTCGGTTCCGGCGCGATCCCGTGCGAGTGTCGCGTCGCGCCCCAGCTGTTGCCGGACACGGCCACGGAGACGGCCGCGGGGCGTCTTGAGATCGCCGGTCTCGACGTCGTCGCCATCGCTGACGAGTTCGGCACGCCGGTCTTCGTCTACGACGAGACGACCCTGAGAGCGCGCTGTCGCCAGCTCCTCGGCGCTTTCGGGGCCGGGAGCACCTACGCGACGAAGGCGTTCCTGTGCCGCGCCATGGCCGAACTGGCCCTCGAGGAGGGGTTGCAGCTCGATGTGTCGAGCGAAGGCGAGCTCGGCGTGGCGCTGGCCGCCGGGGCGGGGCCGGACGCGATCGTGTTCCACGGCAACAACAAGTCCGACGCCGAGCTCGCCGCCGCGCTCGGCCTCGGCGTCGGGAAGCTCGTCGTCGACTCGTTCGACGAGATCGCGCGGATCACCCGCCTCGTCGGGGGGGCGCGGCGGCGCTCGGACCAGAAGGTCCTCGTTCGGGTCAACCCCGGGATCGAAGCGCACACGCACGAGTTCGTCGCGACGGGTCAGGAGGACTCGAAGTTCGGGTTCTCCGTGGCCTTGGGGGCGGCGCAGGCGGCGATCGACGCTCTCGGGGGAATTGGCGGCATCGAGGTCGTCGGCGTCCACGCCCACATCGGCAGCCAGATCATGCGGCTCGAGTCCTTCGCCCGCGTCGTCGAGGTCCTCGCACCGATCGCCGCCGCCCACGGTCTTGCCGAGCTCTGCGTCGGCGGCGGACTGGGAGTCGCCTACCTGTCCGACGAGTCGGCCCCGACGATCGCCGAGTGGGCGGAGGCTGTCCGCGCCGCCTGCGAGCGCGTCGGTCTGCCCATGAACGTGTCGGTCAGCGCCGAGCCGGGGCGTGCGGTTGTCGCCCAGGCCGCGCTGACCTGCTACCGGGTCGGGACGATCAAGGAGCTCCCGGGCATCCGCAACTACGTCGCCGTTGACGGAGGCATGAGCGACAACCCGCGGCCGGTTCTCTACGGGAGTGGCTACGAGGCCTTCCTCCCGCGGGCCGTGACGGCGGAGCGGCCGTACGCGGCGCGCATCGTCGGCAAGCACTGCGAATCGGGTGACGTCCTCGTCGCCGAGGCGCGGCTGCCCGCTGACGTCGCAGTCGGTGACGTGCTCGTGACCCCGGTGACCGGTGCCTACGGGTTTTCGATGGCTTCGAACTACAACCGGGTCGGGAGCCCGCCGGTCGTCTTCGTCGCCGACGGGCGCGCCCGCCTCGTCGTGCGGCGGGAGACGGTGGAGGACCTCCTCCGCCTGGAACCCTGAAAGTCGCTAGATTGTGCCGATGAACAGGGATGTCCGACGTGCCGCGCCGCACGTCGTGCGTCTCGGGCTGCTCGGCCTCGGCGGTGTCGGATCCGCCTTCGCCGAGCTCGTCGACAACGACCACGAGGGTATCGACGGACGGGTGGGGCTCACGCTCGAGATCGCCCGCATCGCCGTGCGGGACGCGACCAGGCCACGCCCTTCGCTGGCGCGCCCGGAGCGGATCACCGCTGACGCCGCTGCCGTCGTCGCCGACCCGTCGATCGACGTCGTCGTCGAGCTCATCGGCGGGATCGAGCCCGCCAAGTCGCTGATCCTCGCGGCGTTGCGCGCCGGCAAGCCCGTCGTGACGGCGAACAAGGAGTTGCTCGCCCAGGAAGGTCCCGAGCTGTTTGCCGCCGCCGAGTCGGCCGGAAGGGCGCTGCTTTTTGAGGCCGCCGTCGCGGGCGCGATCCCACTTGTGCGAGCGCTGCGCGTCTCACTTGTCGGCGAACACATCCGTCGCATCCTCGGCATCGTGAACGGGACGACGAACTACATCCTCACCGAGATGAGCGAAAAGGGACTGAGCTATGCCGCGGCCCTCGACGCGGCCCAGCGCCTCGGCTACGCCGAACGCGATCCGGCCGCAGACGTCGGCGGGCACGACGCCGCCGCCAAAGCGGCGATCCTCGCCGGCATCGCCTTCAGCGCCGACGTTGTCGCCGCCGACGTCTACCGCGAGGGGATCGAGGCGATCGAGGCCGCCGACATCGCGTTCGCGCATCGCCTTGGCTACGAGGTGAAACTGCTCGCCGTCGCCGAGCAGCTCGAGGCCGACGACGGCCCCCCGACGATCGCGGTGCGGGTCTATCCGGCGATGGTCCCTGCCGACCATCCGCTCGCGGCGATTCGCGGCCCTTTCAACGCCGTCTTCATCGAGGGGGACGCTGCCGGCGAGCTGATGCTCTTCGGGCGCGGCGCCGGAGGCCGCCCGACGGCGAGCGCGGTGCTCGGCGACGTCATCGACGCCGCCGGCGCGCTCGGCTGCGAGGGCGGACTGTGGTTCTCACCGCGGCGGCGAGCGGAAATCCGGCCGATCGGCGAGCTGCGCGCCCAGTACTACGTCGCGATCGACGTGATCGACCGACCGGGCGTCCTCGCCGCCGTCGCGACGGTATTCGGGCAGCACAACGTCTCGGTGCGCTCGATGGAACAGGTCGGGCTCGGTGACGAGGCGCGGCTCGTCTTCATCACCCACCTCGTCCTCGAGTCCGACGTCCAGGCGACGCTCGGCGCTCTCGCCGGACTCGATGTCGTGCGGCGCGTCGGCGGCCTGATCAGGGTCGTCGGGCAGGAACGGTAGAGGGGCACCGTCGTGGCAGAGCGAGCGGTGGAATCCGACGGGAAGGACAGCGGGGAGGGCGCCGGCGGTCAGTCCTGGCGGGGCGTGATCCGTCGCTACGCCAGTTTCCTCCCGGTCACCGCGGCGACCCCGGTGGTGACCCTTTTTGAGGGGAACACGCCTCTCCTCGAGGCGCCGAGGCTCTCGGAACGGGTCGGCGCTGAGGTCTTACTGAAGGTCGAAGGGCTGAATCCCACCGGGTCGTTCAAGGACCGGGGCATGACGGTCGCGATCTCCAAGGCGCTCGAGGCGGGGGCGCGGGCGGTCGTCTGCGCGTCGACCGGGAACACCGCGGCCTCGGCTGCCGCCTACGCGGCGCGGGCGGGGATGGCGTGCATCGTCCTCGTCCCGGAGGGCCAGGTCGCGCTGGGCAAGCTCGCGCAGGCCCTCGTGCACGGCGCCCAGGTCCTCCAGGTGCAGGGCAACTTCGACGCCGCGTTGGAGATCGTGCGGGAACTGCCTTCCCGTGCTCCGGTCGTTGTCGTGAACTCCGTCAACCCTTTGCGGATCGAGGGCCAGAAGACCGCCGCCTTCGAGATCGTCGACGCGCTCGGCGACGCGCCCGACGTCCAGTGCATCCCGGTCGGCAACGCCGGGAACATCACGGCTCACTGGCGCGGCTATCGCGAGTACCGGGCCGCCGGAAGGTCGACCCGGCTGCCCCGGATGCTTGGGTTCCAGGCTGCGGGGGCGGCGCCGATCGTCGAGGGTCGCCGCATCGACAGGCCCGAGACGGTCGCGACGGCGATCCGGATCGGCAACCCAGCGTCGTGGTCCGGTGCTTTGACGGTCGTAGCCGAGTCGGGCGGCGCCATCGCCGCGGTGACCGACGACGAGATCCTCGACGCCTACCGTCTCCTCGCCGAAGAGGAGTCGGTCTTCTGCGAGCCCGCCTCGGCGGCTGCGGTCGCCGGCCTCCTGAAAGCAGGCGTGCCGGCGGACTCCAAGGTCGTCTGCGTCCTCACGGGGAACGGCCTGAAAGACCCCGACGTCGCGCTCGCCAGCGCACGCCCCCCCGAGGTGGTCGAGGCGGCGCTCGACTCGGTTCTCGGCGCGCTGAAATTGCCGCCGGTCGTCGGCGGCAGGCGACGCCAGCCGGCCTCGTAACCTGGCGGCTCGAGCCAAGGCGAGTCCGCTTTCTCGGGCCCGAGGCGCAGACCTCGTTGCCGCCGTGCCCGGGAGCCGTTACACTGTTGGTGTTACCAGCTCGTCCGAGGTGGTTTCGCGCGCAAGCCGATTCCCTCCAGCCGGTGACAGGAGATCCCGTACCTGTCGAGATCGCATCCCGTGGTTCTTGTGCGAATCGTTCGTCGAACATCTTGGGAAGGTGTCGGCGTTTCCTTCTTCTCGTCGACAGCTTGAAGTCCGATTCGGAACTGAGCGGGATTCGCTGACCGCGGCGCACCGACCTGCCGGCCGCCGTGATCGGGTCGGCTGGGCGAGGTGGGGATCCTTATGGGGGTCGCAGATTCACGACAGATCAGGAGCAGAGCCGATGCCCGAACAGCAGCTCGAGCGCTCAATCCTCGAACGTAAAGAACGCGATGAGCTCCACGCGATCGCGTCGGCGATGGCGCTGACACCCGCGCCGCGATCGAGGAAGGCCGAGATCATCGACCTCATCCTTGAGGCGACGGGTGTCGACGTCGTTGCCGACGGCGAGACAAACGGAGACGGCGCAGCGCCGGACGCGTCCCTGACCCCGTTCGACGGCGCCGCTACCCCGGGTGAGGAGCCCGCTGCGGTCATCGGCGCGACTTTCGGGAAGAAGGCCGCGAGCGAAGTGGCGGTCGCCAGTCCCGTCGGAGATGTCCGCGTCGCCGATCTCTCGCCCGACGGCGAGCTCCCGGTTGACGGCGAGGTCGCCACGCAGCGCCAGGCGCCCCGGTTCGCCGACGCAGGGGCGGGCCCCGCGACGGGCGACGAGGACGTCGATGACCTGCGCCCCCGCCCGAACGACCGCCGTCCGCCGCGTGGCGGGACGAACCGCGACGCCCGTCAACAGGGCGACGGCCACGTCGACACGGCGAACCGGCGCAGTCGCCGGCGCCGCGGCCGCGAACGCGGCGACGTCCAACAGGGCCAGGAGGTGCCGTGGCAGGGCGAGCTCGTTCCGGTGAAGGGTCTGCTCGATCTCCGTGACGAGGGTTACGGCTTCCTGCGCACGGGCGGATACCTGCCGAGCACGCGTGACGTTTACGTCTCGGTGAGCCAGGCGCGCCGCCTGGCGCTGCGCCGCGGCGACGCGATCGAGGGTGCGTGCCGGCCGGCCGGACCGAGCGAGAAGTACCCGGCGCTCATCCGCGTCGATTCGGTTTCCGGCCTTACCCCGGACGAGGCCAGGCAGCGGCCCCGTTTCGAGGACCTCACGCCGCTGTTCCCGGACAGCCAGCTCCATCTCGAGCTGACCGGCGACCCGAAGAACGTCACCGCACGGATCGTCGACCTCGTCTCGCCGATCGGACGCGGCCAGCGGGGGATGATCGTCTCACCTCCCAAGGCTGGCAAGACGTACGTGATGAAACAGATCGCCCACTCGATCGAGGCGAACGACCCGGATGTGCACCTCATCGTGCTGCTCATCGCCGAACGCCCCGAGGAGGTCACCGACATGCGCCGGACGGTGCGAGGCGAGGTGATCGCCTCGACGTTCGACCGGCCCGCCGACGAGCACACCGCGGTCGCCGAGCTGACGATCGAACGGGCAAAGCGGCTTGTCGAGCTGGGAAGGGACGTCGTGATCTTGCTTGATGGGATCACCCGCCTCGCCCGCGCCTACAACCTCGCGCAGCCTGCAACCGGCAGGATCATGTCCGGTGGTGTCGACTCCGGAGCGCTCTACCCGCCGAAGCGTTTCTTCGGTGCGGCCCGTAACGTCGAAGAAGGCGGCTCGCTCACGATCCTTGCGACGGCGCTTGTCGAGACGGGCTCGAAGATGGACGAGGTGATCTTCGAGGAGTTCAAGGGGACGGGGAACATGGAGCTCCGCCTCGACCGGCGTCTTGCCGAGCGGCGGATTTACCCGGCGATCGACGTTAACGCCAGCTCGACCCGTCACGAGGAGCTCCTGTTCGACCGCGACGAGCTCCCGCAGGTCTGGAAGTTGCGCCGCGTCCTCAACGCGTTGAGCAGCGAGGGCAACTCTGCGGCCGGCCTCGAGCTGCTGATGGACAAGATCCGCACGACGGCGTCGAACGAAGAGTTCCTTGCCGAGATAGCCAAGGCGCCGCAATCGAACGCCTGATCGACCCGGTGGCGGACCGAACCGCCGCTAGATTGAGGGACCATGAAGGCCGAGATCCACCCGAACTACGTCACGACGACGGTGCGGTGCTCCTGCGGGAACACCTTCACGACGCGTTCGACCAAGGCTGAGCTCCACGTCGAGCTGTGCAACGAGTGCCATCCCTTCTATACCGGCAAGCAGAAGCTCGTCGACACCGGTCGTCGCGTCGAACGCTTCGAGCGCCGCTACGGATCGAGGGCGAAGAGGCGGACCTGAGGCGCCCGGGACGAGAGCTGTTCGGCCCGGAGTCGTCTGTTCCCGCAACGGCGGCCCGCCGGTCGTATCGGCGAGTACGTCGTCCTGGCGCTGGTATCAGGCTGGGTCGGCTACAAGTTCGGCTTCCTCAAAGGCCGGCGTCACAGGTCAACCCAGGCTAAGCCTGCGTCAGTGCCAGATTGCCGACCCGTTGTCGTGGTCAAAGAAGTGAAGCCTCTCCGTGTCCACGGCGAATGTGGCCCGTGACCCGGCCTCGAGCGAAGTACGAGGCGCTACGCGCGCCACCCCTTCAGACTTGGCGCCCGCGGGCTGGAGGGTCGAAACCCCTCCCAGGTCCTCGGTCTCGGACGCGGCCACGGCCTCCTTCGAGCGGGCGCGGGTGGCATTGATCAGGAAGTGGACCTGCAACTCGTTGCCCAATGCCTCGACCAGCTCCACGTCGGCGGTGAGCGTCGTGCCGGTCGCTGGTGCCGGTCCGAGGGAGGCATCGGCGAGACCTTCGAGCGGATCCCCACGATCACCTTGCGGTTCGGGTAGGTGCGCAGCGCCGGCCGGACCGCCAAGAGGGCTTCAGGAAGCGAGAGCGCCTGGGGGCCAATCCTCACCTGGTCGCCGTCAGGGGAGATGACAGCCTCGTAGAGGTTCGGGGAGCGGCCTCCGCGCCCGGCTCACCGAAATACGGGTGCCAGATCTCCAGCCGGGCAGCTCCATGATGCCTGGGAAAGCCAAGCCGGTAATCCCCGAGTCCGTCTCCCAGGTGGTGGCCCAGGTCATCGGCAACGACGCTTCCATTGCATTTGCCGGTGCTGCCGGCAATTTCGAGCTCAACGTGATGCTGCCTGTCATCGCCCGCAATCTCCTGGAATCCGTGGGGCTCCTCGCCAGCGTAAGCCGCTTGTTCGCCGACCGCTGCGTCTCCGGCCTCGAAGCCGACGCCCGGCGTTGCCGGGGCTACGCCCTCTCTTCCCCGGCCATCGCCACCGCCCTCAATCCCTACATCGGCTACGAGGAGACAGCCAAGGTCGTGAAGAGGCCTTAACGGAAGGCAAGGACCTGTGCACGGTCGTGCTCCGGCGCGGCCTGCTCAGCGGCGAGGAGGTGGACCGGGCGCTCGCGGTCGAGGCAATGACCCGCAGGGGCATCCTCCGGTAGGCGCTGGCTTGCTAGGCGCGAAGAGGGGCGGTGCTCTCACGCACGACGAGGCTGGTTGCAAGCTCCACGCTGCGGTTGGCGTCCGGCGCTTCCAAGCCCTGGCAGGACTTCAGCGGGTGAACCCTTCATTCGACGTCGTTCGATGTCCGCCCACCCTGCTGACTAGGTCATTCGCCGCGAACAGCTTCAGGCGCTCGCCAAATGTGGCTCTTCTCAATCAACTGGGGCGCGTGAACAACTGACCGCGCTCCGATAGGTATCCACCGGCGCGGTCAGGGGCCTCGCCATTCTTGCGGCTGACGAAAGCTGCGAGAACGAAGGAGACCCCTGACGATGACAGACCGTAGCGACTCTGCGTGCGTGCTCATGGGCATGGACGATCTCGTCGTGAAGGCGGTGACCGAAGAGGAAGGTGAGCTGCTCGTCTTGGTTGAGACCGAGACACGTCCTGTGGGTTGTCCCGCCTGCGGGATGAGGGCGGAGTTCAAGGGCAGGCACACACACCAGCTTGCTCCGCGACCTCGAGGTCTCGGGTCGCCCGACGGTGCTTGTCTGGAACAAGCGTCGGTGGTGCTGCAAGGACCCGGACTGTCCGGCCAAGACCTGGACCGAACAGGTGGCGGGCATCGAGCCACGGGCCGTACTCACCGACCGGGCCCGTGCCGAGATCGCCCGGTGCATCGGCGAGGAGGCGCCTTCGCTGGCCGAGGTGGCGAGGAGCTTCGCCGTCTCGTGGTCGAGTGTCTAGGACGCCTTCGAGGCCGAGGTCGCCGAGCGCATCGAGGACCACCCCGGGCGCATCGAAGGTGTCTGTGCCATGGGCGTCGACGAGACCCGGTTCTTGGCCTTGACCAAGGACCACCGGCGCATCTATGCCACCGGGATGGTCGATCTGCGCCGGGGCATCCTCCTCGAGGTGATCGAGGGTCGCTCGGCGAAGCTTCTAGCCGACTGGTTGGCCGCCCGGCCGACTGACTGGCCGAGCGGTGTCGGGGTCGTCACCATCGACCCGCTCGAGGCCTACCGCAACGGCCTGTCGCCGTCGCTCGATCACGTGCTCGTCGTGGCCGATCCGTTCCATGTCGTGCTCCTCGCCAACCGGGCCATCGACGAGGTGCGCCGGCGCACCCAGAACGCCCTGACCGGACACCGCGGACGCAAGGGTGATCCCCTCTACGACATCCGCAAGATCCTCCTCACCGCGGACGAGCGCCTGACCGCGCGGGCCCGAGTGCGTCTTGACACCGCGCTCGCCGCTGGTGACCCACGAGACGAGGTGCTCGCCAGCTGGCTCGCCAAGGAGCACCTGCGGGAGGTATATGCCGTCGACGATCCGGGTGAGGCGGGCATCGTGTTGGATGCCGTGCTCGAAGAGTGCTCAACATCGGAAGTCCCCGAGCTGCGGCGCCTCCGCGGAACTCTTCGTCGCTGGCGAAGTGAGATCCTGAACCATCACCGCACCGGCGACAGCAATGGATCTACGGAAGCGATGAACCTGCTTATCAAGAAGATCACGCGCGCCGGTTGCGGCTTCACGAACTTCCAGCACTACCGGCTCCGTCTTCTCGCACACTGCGGGCTCCAATCGCGGACTCACCGTGCCGCATCAATGCGAGGCCGTTCCCCCCCACTTGGCCGCGTAGCGCCGCATTTCTGCTCTGACAGAAGGCCGAATCACGACCGTGCACCTTTCAAGCTAGTCCCCTGGCACCCAGGGGCGAGTCCTATCTCAGACGTCCGCTGGCCGAGCGGGCTGCACGCCGGTCTCGTCGCCCCCCGCATCTCACCGTGCTCGCCGGCTTCGTCCTGGTCCTCGGCCGCGAGCGGTCCGCCCCGCTGCGACACATTGGCCTATTTCAATATGCCCGGTACCCGGGGACGCGGGTATTGATGCGGTACAGGGACGTCGACGCACACACAAACAAGCTCAGCCGCGTGCTCTCTCCCCAGGCCAGGTTGCCGACCACCTCCGGTGTTTGGACCGACCCGAGATGGGTTCCGGTGGGGTCGAAAACGTGAAACCCTCCCGGACCTGTGCAATAGATATTGCCCTCCATGTCGATCTTCATCCCGTCAGGCACGCCGTCACCGTCCCCGGTAACCTCAGCCCAGATTTCGCCGCCGCTCAACGAGCCGTCCTGCCCTAACCTGAAGGCTCTGATATGCATTCGCGGGCTGTCGTTGACGAACAGCACCTTGCCGTCGAGGGAAAAGCAGAGGCCGTTTGGCTCCTCGAAATCGTTTGCAAGGAGCTCGATCTCGCCCGTAGCCCGGATCCGGTATACCCCGCGAAACGGCTGACCAGGCTCTCGAGGCACGCCGAAATATTCTTGGCGCCCGAACGTCGGGTCGGTGAAGTAAATGCTGCCATCGGGCCCGACCACTACGTCGTTGGGACTGTTCAGTTCTCGGCCATCGAAGTGATCTGCAAGAACCCTTAGCTCACCGCCCTCTTCGCGTACTACCCGGCTTGTGGCGTGCTCGCAAGTGATCAACCGGCCCATGGGGTCGAAGGTACTGCCATTAGCCATGTTGCTTGGGCTCCGGTACCTCTGGACGCCGGTGGTTGCGTCCCAACGCCACATGGCATTACCGTGAATATCACTGAAAACCAGGAACTCTCCTTCATCCGACCACGCCGGTCCCTCAGTGAAGTCGAACCCAGTGGCCATCCGCTCTAGCGCGTTCGTGTCTTCTATGAGCCGCGTCAAACTTGTAGTCATTCCTGCCTCCTGTCCTTGAGCGTCAGCTCTAATCTGCACCTTGCGTTTTAGCCGGCTCTGGACTGGGAAGCCTAGTCAGTTCGGGACAGAGAACCGACAGCATCCAACTGGACGTAAAGACGAGGGTACATCCGCTCGAAGTGGCGCGCGGGCTGGGTGTTCATCCCGGGGCGCCCGCCGGGCCCACAGAGGTCGCCGGTCCCGCGGTCCGACGAGGCTCTGCCGCATGGGGACGATCTTCGCCATCTTCGCAAACGGGACCAAGGTGCGACCGGCTGGTACCGAAGACCATGGCCGTCCGTTGTCACAAGGTGCTCGCTCAGGCGAAGAGGTACACGCGCCCGGTCAGCGCGTGGTCGCCGTCCCCTCTTCGCGAACAGGGGTGCGCGGGCCGCACGGGACTGCCGGCGAGGGCTTTGGAGAACAAGAAGTTACGCCACCGCCGGAACGAGAAGTGGAGCCCGCGCCACGCTCGCAGTAAAATACAAGTGAAACCCGGCACAAAACCGATCCCAGCAAACTGGCCCAAACCCGCTGGGTCTCACAACAGCATGGAGGCCTTCATGTCCCAGACTCGACTTGCCACCGAGACGGCTGGCTCGTCGACCTCTCAGCTTGCCACTCTGATCGCGGGCTGCGACGTGGTCGACCTTGCTCCTCTCCTCTTCCCTAACATGCCCCGCTGGTCCACGCACCCAGACCTCGCGATCATCGACGACTCGCGCAACTTTGAACAGAACGGCTACTTCCTGCAGACTCTTGTCCTGCCCGAGCACGTCGGTTGCCACGTCGACGTACCAGCGCATTACATCAGGGCAATGGCCGACAAGACGATGGACACCTTCCCCCCCGATTGTGTCATGGGCCCGGCCAAGAAGGTGGACGTCTCGCAGCTGGACCTGGGACCGGGCGAGCTCCTGACCCTCGCTCGGTTCGAGCAGGCCGCGGGCGCTGCCGGCATCTCGATCGACGCGGGCGACATCGCCATAGTCGAGTTTGGCTGGGACAAGAACTTGCCTGGCGGCAGCGCCGAGCGCCCCGATGGTTGGTGGGGGAGCAACAACCCCGGTTTTGCGGAGGACCTATGCGCCTGGCTCGCCAAGCGACGCGTGAAGGCCGTCGGTGGCGACACGGTCTCAGTCGACCTCGCTCAGGTCGACGGGGTCGTTGTCTCCGATTTCGGTCATAGCAAGTACTTCCTCCCCGACAGCATTCTCATCATCGAGGGGCTCCAGAACCTCGCCGCCGTGCCTGCGTCGTTTTACTTCCTCGCCCTGCCCCTGAAGACCAGAGGCGGGTCAGGCTCGCCATTGCGGCCGGTTGGCCTCGTGCCGCGTACCTGACGGGACAGGCGGGACCGATGAGCTCGGAGGTTCAACTGGCAGGGTCTGGGGCGCGCGTCGAGCAATTGGAGTGGTTCGAACTTTCCCGGGCCGCCCCGGAACAAGGTTTTGAGGCTGTCGGCCTGCGCCGGGACTTGGCCCAGCTCGTTGAGGAGAGGGTCCAGCCCGGCAGCCGGGTGGGCGTAGCCGTGGGCAGCCGTGGCATCGCCCGCGTCGGCGATGTGGTCGCAGAGGTCGTCCAAGCGCTTCAACGCCGTGGCGTTTCAGCTGTGCTCATACCAGCGATGGGCTCGCATGGCGGGGCAACGCCAGCCGGCCAGCGCAACGTGCTCCACGAGCTCGGTATCAACGAAGGTTCCCTCGGCGTCCCCATTGACGCATCCATGGAGGTGGTAGAGGTCGGTAAGTTGGCCAGCGGGAAGCCCGTTTACCTGGCTCATGCCGCCCTCGCTTGCGATGGGGTCGTGCTGGTCAACAGGGTTAAGCCTCACTCGGACTTCCGTGCGCCGATCGAAAGCGGGCTCACGAAGATGTTGACAATCGGCCTGGGCAAAGAAGCCGGAGCATCGAGCTTGCACAGTGCCGGCTTCGAAGCTTTCAGCGAAGTGCTGCCCGAAGCCGCCCGCGTCGTTCTCGCGAGCCTTTGGGTGCCTTTCGGCGTGGCCCTTCTGGAGGACGCGTGGCATCGCGTTCGGCGTGTGGAGGTGGTGCCTGGGGAGTTGCTCCTGGAGCGCGACCAAGCCCTTCTCTTGGAGGCATGGGGGTACTTTGCGCGGCTGCCTTTTGAGGAAGTAGACGTCTTGATATTACGCGAGATCGGCAAGATGATCTCCGGTGCCGGCATGGATCCGAACGTGACGGGCCGCTTCGCCGGTAAGGAGTTGCCTGCCGGGATCGGCGTGGGCCGCTTGGCGGTGCTCGACCTTACCGAGAACTCCGGGGGCAACGCGATGGGCGTAGGGCAAGCAGACATCGTGACCGAGCGCCTACGCTCCAAGATCGACTGGACTGCCACGTACGCGAATGCCGCGGCCTCGAAGTCCCTGGCTGGTGCAAAACTGCCCTTCGTCGCTCGCAGCGACCTCGAGGCCCTATCGCTGGCGATGTTCTCCCTCACAGGTACAAATGTCGGCGCGCTCCGCCTCGTGGCTATGGCGAACACTCTGGAAGTGAACCATATTGCGGTGTCCAAACCCCTTGTGGCACCCGCTGGGGCGGCCGGTTACTCCCTAGTGCACGCTCATCGCCACGCAGAGTTCAACACCGGGGGGAGCTTGCTGCGCATCGGTGGCCTCGAGTTCTTTGCTGACGCTGAGACCGGGTGAGGTTACCCAGCAGCGTCCACGCGCCCGACCTGGACCGAGTGCGCCGGCTTTACCATGTTCCCCTCGGGTTCGCCATCGAGCACTCCGGTCATGTCCGCAAGGGCGGCACCCGTGGCGGCCTGCCGCAGTTCGTGCTCGGGGCTTACGTGGCCTCTGCCGGCACGTGCCGCTAGCTCCGTGCGATTGAGGGCGCCGGTCTTGTGAAGGATCGCACTAACGTGCTTCTCGACCGTCTTGACAGAAATCCGCAGGTCAGCGGCGATCCGCTTGTCAGGCAAACCCCGTTCAACCAAACGTCTTACTTGCTTTTCACGCTCGGTCAGCGTCGAATGCCCGTGGGAGTCGCGCCCCACGCGTAGCCAATCGGCACCTGGGCCGGAGAGCACAGCATTGCCCCGGGCGGCGGCAATTATTATCCGGCCAAGGTGTTCTGCGTCGGTATCGGTATCGGGGTTCTTGTCCAGGTAACCCGCGGCGCCGGCGAGGAGGGCGTCGGAGACGAGATCATCGTCGGCGACGCGGGACATAGCGACGACCTGCGGAGCGGGGACCAGTGCCCGAAGCTGGCGGATGATGTCGATGCCGTCGGCATCGACGAGGTGCAGTTCGACGAGGACCACGTCAGAGCCCAGGGCGCGGCAGGCCTCGACAGCTTGCCGACCCGTCGCTACCTCGCCGACGACTTGGAGCGCCGGCTCGGTGCGGCGCAGCAGCGTCGCCAAGCCCATCCGTGTCACTGCTTGTGGGTCGACCACGAGCACGCGCAGTTGTTCCGTGCCGGGCCGTTCGGTCGCGTCGCGAGTGGTGCGGGGGACTTCCGCCCGTACGCTCGTGCCCCACCCCGGGGTGGAATCGATCTGGAGAGAACCACCAAGAAGATGGGCACGCTGGGCCATCCCGAGCAACCCGACGCGCTCCACCCCGCCACCGTTCAGGACCCCGGCGTCAAAGCCACGACCGTCGTCCTGCACCAGGAGCGTGAACGTCTCGTCGCCGTAAACCAACCCCACGCGCACAGTCGACGCGGCGGCGTGACGGACGACATTGGTGAGCGCTTCTTGGGCGATCCGGAACAGCTGGTGTGTCACGTCTGGAGCAAGCTCCACGGGTCGGCCCGTCTTGACCAAGCGCACGTTGGTCATGCCGCCACGGCTCGCGAAGCTCAGTTCGCGTTCGATCGCTTCCTCGAAACTGTGCCCCAAGAGGGGCGAAGGAGCTAGAGCCAAGACGTCGCGTCGAGTCTCTTCGAGCGTTTCTCGGGCGGCCTGGTGAGCCATCGCCAAACCGGTCTGGATGGCTCTGGTGCGACCTTGAGCCGCGGCCTCCCCGGCTTCCTCGAGGTGGAGGAGGATGTCGGCAAGGCCTTGGGCTACCGTGTCGTACACCTCGCGCGCCAGGCGGTCGCGCTCGATGTGGGTGGACTCGACCCGCGCCCGTGCCTCGGCTTCGGCGTGCAGGCGTGCGTTCGTGATCGCGATCGCGGCGTGCTTCGCGAACAAGTCCAGCAACTTGACGTCATCATCGGTAAAGACGCGTGCGGGGTCACGCGAGAACGCCACGCACGTGCCGATCACATCGCTGCGCCACATCACTGGCACTCCCACGACAGCTCGCAAGGAAAGCCTGTCAGCCGGGCTCAGGTGGCCGCCCCGAACCTGGGAGTAGTCCGCCAGGACTAGTGGGGCGCGCGCTGCCACGACCATGCCGGTCATGCCTTCGGTCAGTGGGAAGAGGTGGCCCGACTGGCAGGCGACCCCGATGTCGGCTTCCTTGCGGTACACCTGGGCGGCCTCATCGACACTCGTGATCGACCCGGCGTCGCAGTCAAGAAGCTGAAGAGAGCGGCGCAGAATCCGCTCCAGCAAAGGGCGCAGGGAAAGTTCGCCCGCAAGATCCCCAACTAGCGCGGCGAGGATCTCTGCACGGTCCAGGTCGCCGTGGTCTTCGCTACCGTTAGGACGCGCTTTTGCCATCGCACGGAGGTTGGCCGCGGCCGCCATGAGCGTTCTCCCCGGCCGGCCAGGGCGTAAGCAGCTCGTTGCTTCACGCGAGAACCAGTCGCCGCCTCAGCATACTGCATCCAAACGCGGGCCAGGCGTCAGGCAGACGCACCGGTGGTGTCCCTCCTGCGCAGGAGGGCGTCCGGGTTGACCACGTCGTGCAAGTCATGGCCGACGACGGCGTTGATGAGGTTCTGCATCGTCCTGTGCTTCAGCTCCGCATAGGACTCTTCGGTGTAGTAGGCGACGTGCGGGGTGAGGACGACCCGGTCAAGGGCCGCGATCGGGTGGCCCGCAGGCAGCGGCTCGGTTTCGAACACGTCTATCCCAGCCCCGAAGATCTTCCCTTGCGAGACCGCGCTGACCAGGGCGTCGGTGTCAACGATCCCCCCTCTGGAGGTGTTGAGGAAGATGGCGTCCGATCGCATCATCGCGAATACCCCTGCATCGATCAGGTGGTGGTTGGCGCTGCTAAGGGGTACGTGCACGCTGACCACCTGCGCACTGCTCAACAGGTCGTCAAACCCGACCACCGGGTAGCCCTCAGGGGTGGTAGACCCGGGGCTCAGCACGATGTCATGGACGACGACCCGGTAGCCGAGGCCGGTGGCCTTGCGTGCCACGGCCTTGCCGATAGCACCGTAGCCGACCACACCGAACACACGGCCAGCGACCTGGTACACCGGCTGCACCTCGCGCAGCAACGAGAGGCCGGCGCGCACACCGCGGTCCAGCACCACTAGGCCCCTCGCGACGGCGAGGGCGAGAGCGATCGCGTGGTCCGAAACGGCTTCGGTACTGTAATCGGAGACATTGCAGACGATGACGCCCCGCTTGGTTGCCGCGGAGACGTCAATTGTGTCAACGCCGACGCCGAACCTGGCCACCGCTTTGACAGAAGGCAGAGCATCGAAAACCTCGGCGGTGATCTGCGCGTACTGGACGGCGAGCCCGTCCGCCCCTTGGGCGTTGGAGATGACCTCGCCAGGGGACAACCCGTGCGCGATGACGAGCTCGGCTCCAGCTTGCGCTGCCACCTCTCGCTCGATGTCGAGCGAGGGGAACTCGCTGTCTGTTATGACGATCCTCACCTGCTCAACACCACCCTTCCCCTCGTGCCTCAGAGGTACCTCTGAGCCAACGCGACGGTACCGATGATCGAGCAGTTCTCGACCACCTCAAAACTGAAGCCCGGTATCTCCCTTTCCTTCAATTGTACGAACGCCTTGGTCGACAGCCCGCCGGCCAATTTCACAACAGGCTTCAACTGTACGACCTCAGCCGCCTCACGGATCGTGGTGTTAAGCACCCGGTTCATGCTCTTCAGCATGGCTGCCAGCATCTCCTCGCGCGTTGCCGCCAGCGTCAGGCCGTGCCAGGCCCCCGTCCGCTTTTCCATACTCTGCCGGTCCCCCGTGAGGTACGGGTCGAAGGTAACGTCCCCGTCCTGCTCGAACTCTGCGAGCGCTTTGGGGATGAACGCGTCGTAGAACTCCTCTTTTGTCATGTCCCTTGCGAGCTGCTCGTGGAACCAGTCCAAGGCGAACCCGCCAGCTGTCGTGGCATATATCTGCCACATACCGGGTAGCGCGGAGTTCCGTAAATAGTAATGTGGGTTGACCACCGGTCGGTCCGTGAGGATGCTGACCATGTCGCTCGAGCCCGCCGTGTTCATGATGCAGCCCGGCTCGACATTGCCGGCCCCTACCTGTGCCGCGGCCATGTCGTTGGTCCCGACGGTCACAGGTACGCCGCTACTTACTCCCAAGCGAGAAGCGACGTCTGGTAGCAGCTTCCCCAGGACCGTACCGGGGTTGCGGATCTCACTGAACCATTTCTTGTCGAGATCGAAGGCATCGAGTAGTGTCTGCGACCAACCTCCCTGTGTCAGCGTCTCATAGAGGCCCAACATCGAGGCGTTGACCAGGTCGACCATCCACTCCCCTGTGAACTTCTTGTGGACGTACGTCGTCAGGTGGCCGATCCTGTAGGTGTCGTCCAAAAACTGGGGCTCGTTCTGCTTTATCCAGAGGAGAGTCATGATGCCCGCGCCGCCCGCGAACGGGTAGATACCGGCGATGTGCAGGTAGCGGTCCCTGCCAAACTCCTCGTCGATGTAACGGCATTGGTCGCGGCTTCGGCGATCCATGTGAGTGATGACGTTCGGGTACGCCAGATCCCCCGATTCCTTGATGAAAACGGGTGACGGCGAGAAGGTGTCATAGCAAACAAGTTCGACTTTTGCCCGCAGAGCGGGGTCGATCTGCGTTGCTGCCTTGTAAAGGCCTCCCATCAGCTCATCTGGGGCGATCTCGACCTTGGACCCAGGCAGGAGGATGTACGGGTACTCTTCCTTGGCCGTTTGCAACTCGTTCAGTTTCTCGTCCACGACCGAGATCTTGACCGACGACGTACCAAAGTCGATAGATAAGAACAGCATGTTCGGGCCTCCTGCTAAATAGGCTAGACGGCGCGACGACCCCTCAGGGTGAGGCCTCGATCAGGGTACCGTCAAGCCGGCTGAGACACGTTCTTTCTATGAGATCTGCGCGGACTCCTTTGGCACCGGCTTGTTGATCCACGCTGCTTCGGGGAGAAGCGGAGGGATTGGCGGTCTGTTGACGAACCGCTCGGGATGGGCGGCATAAGCGGCATCGGGGAACGGGCCCGACCTTCTCGGATCTCAGTCGCGGTGCCGAAGTGCACCGACGCCAGCGCGTGCAGGCCGATGCCCGAGTGTCGGTGGAAGTGGTTGTAGTGCTCGAAGAACGCCGTGCAGAACTCGATGGCGTCCTCGCGCGATCCGAAGCGCTCGGGGAACGCAGGGCAGTACTTCAAGGTCTTGAACCCTGCTTCGGAGTACGGGTTGTCGTTGCTCACGTGCGGACGAGAATGGGTCCTTCCGATTATCAGGTTCGCCAGCAGCACCGCCACCGGCTGGGAGGTCATCGAGCTGCCGCGGTCCGCATGGATGGTGAGGGTCGAAGGGGCGATGTTCTGCGACGCGGTCACCTGTTTCAACCAGGCCTTGGCGACCTGGCCGTTCTCTTGGTCGACGACCATCCAGCCAGGGCAGTAGCGGCTGTAGATGTCGAGCATGACGAACAGGTCGTAGTGGACGCCGCGGGCCGGGCC